>Ga0315275_10000545_pt1 | contig 31310 bp, 32 predicted proteins | sample YL17G03_0_MG_FD_205557 | JGI IMG/M metagenome (GOLD analysis project Ga0315275, IMG submission 205557) | Sediment microbial communities from Yellowstone Lake, YNP, Wyoming, USA - YL17G03_0 | ecosystem: Environmental > Aquatic > Freshwater > Lake > Sediment | place: USA: Wyoming | collected...
CCGATGCATTGGAAAAAAATGACACTCGTGAACGACGATCGTCGCCTGACAGCAAGCAAGGAGTCTGACTATGAAAACGATGACCAATCAACCCACAAAGAAACTATCTCGCATTTGTCACCCTGAGCGAAGCGAAGGGTCTGGTCTGGGAAAACGTGAAATTCTTTCCGCCGCCCTTGTGTTCACGTGGATTCTGGTTTCGTACTCACTGGCCGCGGCGCCGCTGCCGGAACTAACGATCCCCAACGGCTTCGGCGTCAATATCCATTTCACAGGCGACCCCAAAGACCTCGACCTCATCCGCGACGGCGGCTTTAAGTTCATCCGAATGGACTTGGGCTGGGGCGGTGTCGAGCGGGAAAAAGGCAACTACAACTTCGAGCGAACCGGCTACGACGCCCTCACAGAAGGGTGCACCAAACGCGGCATCCGCATCATCTACATACTCGACTACAGTAATCACCTCTACGAGTCCGACCAGTCCGTCCGTACAGAAGAAGGACGAAAGGCCTTTGCCGCATTCGCCGAGGCCGCCGCAAAGAGATACAAAGGCAAAGGCATCCTCTGGGAAGTCTGGAACGAGCCGAACATAAAGCAGTTCTGGACGCCCCAGCCCAGCGCCGATGATTACTGCAAGCTCGTCGAAGCAGCCGCACCGCTCGTCAAACTGGCCGACCCCTCCGGCCTCCTCGTCGCGCCGGCCACATCAACAATCCCATTCGACTGGATCGAGGCTTGTTTCAAAAACGGCCTGCTCAAATGGATCGACGTCTTGAGCGTCCACCCGTACCGTCCGCAGCCCCCTGAAACCGTAATCAAAGACTACGATCGGCTCCGCGAGCTTATCAAACGCTATGCCCCAGAGGGAAAAGACATTCCCATCATCTCCGGCGAGTGGGGCTATTCCAACATCAACTGGGACAAGGCCCGACTGTCCGATGAGATTCAGGCCTGCTACCTTGCCAGGGAATTCCTGATAAACCTCTATCAGAAAATCCCCGTCAGTATCTGGTACGACTGGAAAAACGATGGAACCGACCCCAACGAAAGAGAGCACCACTTCGGCACGGTAATGCACGACCTGAAGCCCAAAGCCGCCTATCTCGCGGCAAAAACCTTGTCATCGACATTGCCCGGATATTCTATCGACAGCAGGCTCGACCTCGGCAGCGACAAAGATTTCGCCTTCAAACTGATAAACGGCAACAACCAGGCAATAGCGATATGGACGGTGGCCGACGACCACCAGGTAACCCTGCAGACCCCGTCCGGCAAAGGGACGCTCATCGACATGCTCGCCAAAAGACAGGAAATATCCTGGAAGGACAATGCCCTCACGCTGACTGTCTCCCAAAGCCCGCAGTACCTGCTCATCGAGACCAGATAACTGCCCTTCGACCGTTATGCATTTCTCGGCAGCACGTCGATATCCTCTCTCTGCAGAAGCTGGATGATCTCGGCCTTCTTGGGCATCGCCTCTATAGAGCCGAACTTCGTACAAGCCAGCGCCCAAGCCGCCGATGCGAACTTGACCGCCCGGCGTATATCATCCCCCACGGCGCACGAAGCCGCCAGAGCGCCCGCAAAGGCGTCCCCGCTGCCCGCCTGATCCACAAGCTCAACGTCAAAAGCGGGAATCTGGTCCGCCCCCTCCCTGTCCACCACCATACAGCCGCGTTTACCCATAGTTATAACCGCATACCTCACGCCGCGGGCAACCAAATCCGAACCAATCATTTTGGCCGTGCGAATACTCCCCGCCGACTGCTCCGTTATCTCCGCCGCCTCGCACAGATTCGGAATAAGAATATCAACCGAAAAGAACTCCATCGGCAGGTCGCCGGGCCGCTCGCCTCCGATACATCGAGATTCCACCGGCCTGGCCGGGTCAAGAATGACCTTCGTTCCGTGCACCTTCGCGCAGCGAATCCCCCTCACAATCGGCTCAGACGGCAGCCCGCCGTGAATCAAACAGACATCCGCGTCCGAGATAATGTGTTCGGCAGCGTCAATATCCGCAGGCTGCAAAGCGCTGTTGGCGCCGGAATAAAAACAAGCTGCGTTCTCGCCTCGACCACCGACCAGAGTCACCACAACACCCGTATTCTTGGCTTGGGCGGCATAGACGAACTCGGTATTGACATTGAACTCGGCCAGACTCTTTCTGACCATCTCCGCGAACGGATCGCCTCCGACCTTGCTGATAAGATGGACTTCACATCCGCATAACGCTGCTTGCACCGCCTGGTTCGGCCCGGGTCCGGTCGGCGTATAGGAAAGGGCTGAGCCGGCAACGCTCTGTCCCGGAGACGGAATCTGGCTGCACCGCACCGCCATATCAACGTAGGTGCTGCCAATCACAACGACTTTGGGACTCCTTCCCGACATCTTCGTCCTTAACAACAGGACTCTTGCACAATTTCTGCGAGCAACTTCAAGGCCCCGGCCAAACGCCGCTGGCTCTTTGCTCTCGGGAAAACCTTTTCAACAGGCGAGTATAGCCGTTCGCCCCGCAAATGCAAGGCCTTTTTTAGACAGGCTAAATTTCGCTTTTGGGAGACCGCGAATTGAACATCTCGGCTGGATAGACTCTGTTGCGAGCGACAAGAGGGTATGTGTGGAAAGTTGGAGTGTCCGAGTTTTTGCTTGGGGGCAAGGGGCACCCGGCCATCCGGGCGCCCCCCCGTGTGGGTATTTCTATTTTCTTCGTCCGCGAAGCAGTGCCAGAGAGCTCAGCCCAAGCAGAAGAATTGTCGCCGGTTCCGGCACCTCGGTAACATCAATCGTGCCCAGAAGGCAAGCCCTCACGCTACAAGGCACAGATAGAACAACCGCCGCGACAAACATAATGACTGTGTGCCTGATACCCATTTTTCTTCCCCCAATTGATGTGTTGGTAGTACTTCCTTGTGAAGAGTGATTTTTAAACCGCTTGAAGATTTTGAAATCTGTGAATCACCTTCACCCCCATTTAGTCTGTGTATTCTACCTGATTTCAAATCAAATGTCAAGAAGAAAATTGCCTATTTTGACATAAATCTTGGAACTTTCCCTTTTCTGTGTTGTCGTTGGACTATTTGCAGAGAAAAAGAGGACTTATAGGACTGGCTGAACAAATCTCACTTTGAGCCAGCGCTCCAATACAGTGCAGAAGAGGCTTGTTGAATCCGGTGGGGGGCGGTAGAGTGGTCAGACAAGTTCTTCCGCTGAGGTGGTTTGGCGGTTGCAGGCTCAAGGAATCTCAGAATGGGAAAGGATCAAAGATGCACAGGATTGGAATCTGTCTGGCTTGCTTGGCGGTCAGCGTTTGCACATGGATGTTGGTGCTCGGTGCGGAGAATGTCGATTCTGGGGCTGGACCGAGGCAGACAACTGTCCCATACCCCATAGCGATCGAGAAGCCCTCTGGGCAAGCAGTCAATGCGAGTGAGTATGGTGCCGTGGGTGATGCCAAGACAGATGATACAAAGGCTCTACAGGCTGCGCTGGATGCTGCTGTTGCGAAGGGGCCGATCTGCTATTTGCCGGCAGGCCTTTATCGGCTTGATGGCTCTTTAGCCGTGCCTCCTGGGGTGACTTTATGCGGCGCTTCTGGCGGCGTGCCTCATTCTGAGCACCCTATCGGGACTGTGCTTTTGGCCTATGGAGGCAAAGGCAAGGCTGATGGTGAGCCCCTTGTGACCTTGAAGCCCAACGCTGTCATTCGAAATCTTGTGATCCATTATCCTGAGCAGACACTGCCTGACGTGATTCCTTATCCTTGGACTATTCGCGGCGATGGAGAGATGTGTCAGGTTCTCGACATCACGATGACAAACCCTTATCAAGCCCTTGATTTTGGCACAAAGTGGAATGAGCTGCATATTATACGCAATGTTTTTGCCTGCCCTTTGAAGACAGGTGTGTACATTGATCAATGCACCGACATCGGCAGGGTTGAGAATGTCCATTTCAATCCCAATTTCTGGACGCGGATGGCACTCTCCCCGAAATATCCTGGCGGTGATATTAAGACATATCTGGAAAAAAACCTCATTGGCTTTAAGATCGGCAAGACTGACTGGGAGTATATCAGCAATTGCTTTGTCATATTTCCGAAGACTGGCTTCCATTTTGATGATTTCGGGCACGGTCCGGGCAATGCCGTCGTAACACAGTCCGGGGCTGATATCTGCCCTGTGGCTGTTCGCGTCGATAAGACCCAGGGTCACGCAGGTGTTCAGTTTGTCAATGGGCAGTTTATGGGGACGATTGAGGTTGGCAAGGACAATAGAGGGCCTGTGAAGCTGACGAGCTGTGGGTTCTGGCCGGTGCCGCAGACTGGGGAGCAAATTGTAAAGAATGGGCCGAGCAGCCTGATATTGACTGCGTGTCATTTTGCGGGCTGGGATTCCAGGAACGAAGGCATGCCCTGTATTCGAGCTGATGGCGGCAGGCTTGTGGTCAATGGCTGCGAGTTCATGGAGGGCAAGAGACAGATTGTGCTGGAGAAGGGCTTGAAGGCAGCGACGATTACCGGGTGTCTGCTTCGGGGAGAGCAGGCTGTTGAGGATTCGTCAGGGGCCGATGTTCAGATTGGTCTGAACACGACACAATGATACGTTAGGGCATTGCCCCCCGAGCGCATCTATGAGGCACTTCTGAACTACGCCAGGGGGCCGATCACAGCCATAAGGATTGTACTCTCCTGCTCTCCGTCGATACCTAAGATCGCATTGACTTCGTCGTCGAACAATGCCCCGATCTCGCAACTGCCTAAATTGAGGCTCACCGCCGCCAGCGCAAGATTCTCGGCAATATGCCCGGCGTCAAGATAGACATACCGATACGCCCGTTGGCCGTACTTCCATTTGCACCGCTCGAACACAGCCGACCACACGAAAACCGCCGCCGCCGTCGCGCACATATCCTGCCCCATTGCTGCCTGCGTAATTTGCCGCCGCAGGTCGCCTCGCCGCAGCTCATCGAGTTTGTGAGCCCTGACCGAGTAATGATACACGCCCCCCTCCAACTTGCTCACGTCGTTGGCAATCACGTATGTCTCTATCGGATAGAGCGCACCAGCCGACGGCGCCGTGCGAAATTCGTACCCACCCTCAATCCTCTGGATTCCGGTCGATGCCCAGAGCAAATATGAAAGCTGCCCCAGGCTTATTGGTTTGTGCTCGAAGTCGCGGACGCTCCTTCTATGTTTCAAGGCCGTTTCGAGACTCATCGCCTGCCACGGGTTACTGCACGCCTCGCGGGGACTCGGCAGCTCAATCTTATTGGCCTGCGGATATTCCTTGTATAACGCCGGCTTCGCACCCCAGACGAGCCTGTGCCCGTCCATCTTGCCGAGCTGATATTTCGTTTCCTGCTGAAAGCTGTCGCCTACGCCGCTCATTCTTGCACCCCAACAGAAAAAAGGGAGACGTGTGCGGTTCAATGAACCGTTCATCACCCCGCCTCCCCTTCGCGAAGCGCCTCTATTCCACGAATTTGCATCGGTGGTAATTTTTAGCTGTCTGCGCTTGCGATAAGAGTATTATACCGATAGAATTGCACAGTTCAAGAGAAAAGCTACGATAATTCTGATGGGGGGAGGGTCGGGTGAGCAAAGGAGAATGTGAAGATATGATTAAAAGAGTGCTTCTCATAGCTGCGTTAGCGGTCTTGGTGGTCTCGCTGTTTGGCTGCAACATGATTTCGGGGTTCGGCCGGGATATCACAGGCGCCTCCAATGCCATGGAGAACTGGATAACAAAATAGGCCCCCCCAGCCGGGACGACACAACCGTTTGTCATGCTGAGCGAAGCGAAGCATCTGGGTTTCGAGCAGAGATTCTCTCCCGATGCAGAAGGCGCAGTTCATTCGTGGGTCAGATTCTTCACTTCGCCTCGCTCCGTTCAGACACCGTCCTGAGCTTGCCGAAGGAATGACAATCCCCTGCTCAGCGCTCCTTCTTGCTGGGCTTCAACTGCTTGTCGAAGAACTCCTCCACCATTTTGTCGATACCGCGCCCCACTGGGAAGCCGTGGCCGCCGCCCCCGACGATGTGCAGCTTCGCCTCCACTTCGGCTTTCTTGAGCGCCTCTGACAAAATCTGGCTCTGATTGTGCGGAACCAGCGGGTCCTTGTCGCCGTGAACAATCAGGAAAGGCGGATCATCCTTAGTGACGTAGGTGATTGGATTTGCGCGCTTGCACTTGTCTTTGTTTTCCTGTATAGGTCCGCCGATGAGCCTGGCCTCCGGCGAGTCGGACGCATCGTGGTCCATCGTGCTTGGGAACCGGCTTATGAGCGTAAAGTCGGTTGGGCCGAAGTAATCGCAGACGGCCTGGACTCGGCTGGAAACACTGAGGTTTTCGCCCTTTTCAAACTCCTTCACATCGCCCGTTGTGCCCAGCAACGCCACTAAATGCCCTCCCGCCGACGCGCCCCAGGCCCCGAACTGGTTCGGATCGAAGCCGTACTTGCCCGCGTTGGCCCGCAGATAGCGAACGGCGGCCTTGCAGTCCTCGATTTGTGCGGGAAAGATTGCGTGCTGGCTGAGCCGGTAATTGATGCTCGCGACGGCGTAACCCCTTTGTGCAAAGCGCCTTGCGGGGCAGTTCTCCTTGCTGCCGCCTTGCCACGCCCCGCCGTGCACCCAGATAATCAGGGGCAGCGGCGACTCGCTGCGCTGCGCGGGGAGGTAAATATCAAGTTTCTGCCGCTCGTGCCCTCCCGCCACGTATTCAACATCCTTGAAAACAGGCCCGCCAGTCAAAGCACGTCCCACCGGACTGGGGTCCGCGCGTTTCTGCTGCGAGGACTCCTGGCAATATGCCGCAGCGCTCAGGACACAAACACCCAGAAAAACCGCCGCCATTTTCAACCATCGCCTCTCTTCTATTCGTTTTTTAGGATTCATAGCATTTCTCCTGAGTTAAATCTTTATTACGCCTCCACTTAGCTCCAACGGGGCGTCCGAAGGTCCCGCATCCTCGACGGAGGCTTGCCCAACTTGGACGGCCGATACACCCGCCTGCGCATCCAGGCGTCTGCCGGACTTTAGCACTTTCCCGCCTCTGTGTCATCTGCGCATCCAAAAAAAACGTGGCTTTTACGCATGTTTCTACAATCTCAAAAAAATTTTGTAAATTAGCAAACAAAAGACTTGACATAGTTGTTTATACTGTTAAATTGCGCAGAATGTTTAGTCTTTACACAACACAACAGGTTAATAGACATCAACAACGGTTGGCATCCGGCTGCGGTAAAGCCCCGCGGGCCAAGCAAGGAGGATCAGGAATGAGAGGAACTGGTGAAGAGACCGGATACACGGCGGCGGGCGGCAAAAGCCGCCCTCGCAAGTCCCTTGAGCTTGTGCAAGGCAGGACGAATCTGCTCACCGGCGAAGACAGGTCCTTATTGAAGATGTATATCGAGAAAGGCGCGAGCTTCGCGGAGATGGCCCGGCTGGCGGGGACCGGCGAGCAGCGCATCGCGCGAAGGGTGCGCAGAATAGCGGGACGGCTGATCGACGGGCTTTATGTCAACTGTGTGCGGCGCCCCGGCAAGCTCAATATCGAGGAACTGGGCGTCTCAAGAGATTACTTCCTGACAGGTCTGCCTCTAAAGATGATAGCCGCCAAACGAGGCTTGACCTACCACCGCGCCCGCAAAACACTCAAGCGAGTTCGGCGGATACTTGGAGAGAACCTGTAGTGAACATTTCCCGCAAGGGATCCCCTGCGGACAAACAGTTATCAAATACGAATTGCGAGGCACCAAATATGGCGACATTCAGCGTTTCAAAGAGCTTCACCTGGCACGGGACAATCACCGAAAAGGTTGCACTGGTATGCAGGGTATTCGGGCTGACGGCGGACGACCTGAGGGAAAAGAGCATATCGCACAGGTGCAGGCTCGAAATCAACGAGGGTGACATCGTGTATATCACAGGTCCATCGGGGACGGGCAAGAGCGTGCTGATGCGAGAGCTGGAAAAGTGCATCCCGCAGGAGCAGCGCGTGAGCCTCAGCGAGATGGAGCTGCCGAACGACAGGACCGTGATCGACTGCATTGAGGGCGACCTGCTGACGACGCTCAAAATGTTCAGCGTCGCGGGACTCAACGACACTTTCTGCGTGCTGAATCAGCCGAGCAACCTGAGCGAGGGCGAGAAGTGGCGATTCCGGCTGGCGGTCGCCATAAGCAAGAAGAAAAAGTACGTCTTTGCGGACGAATTCTGCTCGAACATCAGCCGGCTCGGCGCCCTGGTGATATCCTACAGCGTGCACAAGTACGCAAAGCGGTACGGTACAACCTTCATACTCGCATCAACCTCCCAAGACATTCTGGCGGAGCTGGCGCCCGATGTGCTGGTCGTCAATCAGATGTACGGGCCGAGCGAGGTCACGTACAAAAAGAAAGGAAGGGCCAGATGACAACTGCAATCCCCCCAGAGCCCCTTATGACTTGTTCAGTCTGCAGGGAATTGGAGGTTGTCCCCGGCGGGATGGACGACTACAACAAGCTCGCCCGATACCACTACCGTGACAGCCACCTCGGCCCGTATGCTGCGATCTTCGCCTTGCGCCCGACTGGCCTTCTAAAAGTCAGGCTGGGGCGGGACATCGCAGGGGTGATTGTCTATACAACGGCCACCGCCGCCATCGAGCTGCGCAACGTCGCCACCGGCGGCTTCTTCGCCGGCGCGGATAGAAGCACAGCGCTGTCGCTCGTCAATAAGAACATCCGCCGAATTGCCAGGGTCGTCATCGAGCCGAGATTCAGAGGTCTTGGCCTGGCGACCCGGCTGGTGCGGGAGACGATGCCGCAATTGAACGTCCCGGTCATCGAGGCGATGGCGGTGATGGGCATAATCAATCCGTTCTTTGAAAAGGCGGGGATGCAGCCCTACACCGCAAAAACGCCCGCACGCTGCGTTCGGCTCATCGAAGCGCTCAGCACCGTCGGTATAGAGGACAAAGATCTCATCGACGCACGCGAAGTGCAGCAAAAAATCGAGGGGCTTACCGAAGCCCGGCTGCAATTCATCGAACGCGAAATCGGCCTTTTTCTCCAGGGTTATGGCCGCCGCCGATATATGCCGCCCGGACCCGACCGTACGCGATACATACTCAGCAAGCTGACCGAACGCCCCGTCTATTACTTATGGTTCAACCCCGAAATGGAATTGAGGATTTAGATATGAGCGACAGAAGCACAATTCAATCAATCGCGTTGGACAGGCTCATCGCCCATCCGGACAACCCCAACCGGATGAGCAGCAGCAGTTTTGCCAAGCTGGTCCGCAACATCGAGCAAACGGGGCGATACGAGCCGCTCATCGTCAGGCCCTATCGAGAGAAGCCCCGCCATTCCAGGCGAGGCATAGCGGCGTCTCGCCATTGCGAGCGAACAAAGCCTTTGGCCCTGAGCGAAGCCCACCCTGAGCGTGATCGAAGGGTCAAAGCGGAAGGAGTCCAGGAAAGCCGTGCGCTTGTCACTCCTGCGAAAGCAGGAGTCCAGAGACACCGCGAGGAACTGGATTCCCGCTTGCGCGGGAATGACAGGGCAGTAGGGGTCTCCCGCACTGCGATACCTGCCAATGACAACGAGAATCAAGAATCGAGAATCGAGAATCGCGGCCGTTTCCAGATCATCAACGGCTATCATCGCTGGCAGGCGCTGCGGCAGCTCGGTTACAGGCGAGCCGACGTGATAGTCTGGGACGTCGATGACCACCAGGCCGACTTGCTGCTTGCAACGCTCAACCGGCTCGTTGGCTCAGATGAGCTGAGCAGGAAGATTTCGCTCCTCAAAAAGCTGAGCAAGAAAAATGAACGCACGCGAGCTGTCGAAACTCATCCCCCAGACGCCGGGCCAGATCAAAAGGCTCGTCAACCTCAGGATTCCAAAGGCCCCGGCCAAGATACCTTCAGACAGGTTTGCAAACCCGCTGGTCTTCTTTGTAACCGACGAGCAAAAGAAGGTCATCGAAGAAGCGCTGTCGCTTGTCAAGCATCAAGTGTCGAGCCTGACCAGGGCTGAGGCAAAGGCAGAGACGCTCACGCTAATCGCACAACATTTCATCGACACAAATGTTCAGGGATACGATGAGAATGAAGATCAAGTTTGTCCAGCTTGAGAGCCAGGCCTTTTTCACGGACCTGGATTTTATCACGATGTCCGCCGCCGAGAGGCGCGTCTATTGCACGCTGCTTCTGCATTTGTACTGCAACTCCGGCAGGTGCGAATTCGACCCGCAGGCACTGGCGCGGCTGTGCAACTGCGACGACTTTGAAAAAGTCTGGGAGAAGGTCGCAAAAAAGTTTCAGACACGCAGCGGTTCGGCGAATTCGCCTGCCGTAGCTTCCACCACCGCACCGAAATCCGGCTCTGGATGGAGGCAACGTACTTGTTCAAGCCGACAAAAAATGAATTGAGTGCGGTTGCCTGTCACTCCTGCGAAAGCAGGAGTCCGGAGCCGCCGCGGGGAACTGGATTCCAGCTTGCGCTGGAATGACAGCGCGGCAGAGGTCTTGCGCTCGCGGATACCTGCCAATTATCGAGTACCGAATCTCTTTGACAAGTAAATAGAGTCTCTTTTGGGCGTTTCCACTTCGGGCTGGCTTGAGGCCTCTGCGATACGGCTAAAAGCCATATACGGGCTGCAGCTCCTCCGAGCTCGGCAGATGATCGTAGAACTCGCCTTTCGGGCCAACGTAGCCGATGCCTTGCTTTTGCAGCCTCACCTCGCTGATAGAGCCGTTGGTGTTGGTGACATTGACCGTAACAACATCCATCTCCTGCCGAATGCTGTCCAGCTCGGCCCGCGTCTTGGCCTTGTCGCGTTCGTTAACGACCGCATAAACAGTGCCTGCGCCTGCCGCCACCCCGGCCAGCGCTAGCGTCGCATCGCTCTTGTCACCACCGTCTTTCGTGGCCTTCGTGGTGCCGCCGCCGACAACCGTACCGGTGCCCACGGCCACCACCGTCTGTCCCTGTTTCCGCCGGTATCCGTGCGCCGGAGCATGTGCCGGAGGGCCGTACCCGCTGTTGGTCTTGAGCGGACTGTGGTAAACAAACGAGTCCGAGCACGACGTCAGAACAAGCGCCGCACAACTTAGAAGCACCCCCACGCCAAAGACAAACCTATGCTGTTCCATCATCATTTTCCTCCTTACTTTTTCGTTCATTCCTGCGGTGCAGCCTGTGCCTCTGGTCCGGACACTCGGCGCATCTGAACCGGCCAGCCACTGCTCGGCTGCAACCTTTTCCGGTCCGCCACTCAGTATTATCGACTTTTTGGGGGGAAAGCTTCCTACAAAGCTCCGGATGCCTTCTCACCACCCTATTGCTGCAATCATTTGACCCATCCGGGTGGGAAATGTCAAGCAAAAAGCCCGATAAGGAGCGATTTTGGCAAGCCAACAGAGTCCTTCCCCTCCCGCCAAGCACGACACAGAACACCGATACGGCCTTCTGCATCGTGCCATATCGCTGGCGAAAGAGAAGCGTTTTTTCTCCGTCACTAAGGATATCCGCGCCTCCGCCCGCAATGCTCTGGCAGTCTCCTGCGTCTGCGCAGAACGTCAAGGTCTCTTTGACAAGTTAACAGAGCTTTCTTCTTGCAGGTAGCGGCTCGGCGGGCGAAAACGCACCGCCTCTTACTTGTGGAGCTCAGAGCGGATGTAGAACCGCACCGAACACACCATCGCAACTGGAGAAAGCAGCGAACTGAGCCCAACCGCAGAATCGCCCGTCAATTGCAGGGCGCTGCGCAGCTCAAAGGCCTTTCACCAGACTGATTATCAGTAGCCGCCTCGGTCATACCCGCGACCCCGGTCGCGGTCACGGCCACGGTCGCGACCGCCGGAACCGCCGCGGTCCCGTCCCCCGCCGCCGCCCTTGCCCCGGTCAGCCTTCGGACGAGCTTCGTTGACGACAATGCTCCGGCCCTTCAAGTCCGCACCATTCATCTGCTCGATTGCGCTCTGGGCTTCAGTCTTGGATGGCATCTCCACGAATCCAAAACCTCTCGATTCGCCGCTGAACTTGTCCTTTACAACAGTGGCAGTGCTGACCTGGCCAAACGCCTCAAACGCCTGACGCAAATCATCGTCGGTCGTCTCAGGCGCCAAATTTCCTGCATAGATATTCATGTTTCACCCTTACTTTATTTGAATCGTTTATTGGCGCTACAATGCGGCTGTTTCTATAGCCTGGGACGTGGAAAGTCAAGACCTTTCTGGTTCATATCCTGATATTTTTTTCGGCCCCCGCGATGCTTGAGCGGACCCAAACCGCCTATGCCGAGGCCGCCTATGGCGGATCCCGGGCTTGTCCCCCGAAGCTACGGCCTGTTCGGCGCGGCAGGCGCTTTGCGTCGCACGATAAGGGCCACGCCGCCAAGAGCGAGCAGGCCCAGACTCGCCGGCTCGGGAACCAGAGTAACAGAAGAATTGTCGAAGATTTCGAACGAGCAGTCTATCTGTCCATCCAATAAATCGCCGCTCAGATTGCCGATGGGTACGGGAACAGGGCCATAACCCACAGGCACGCCGTCGATTTGAAAATTGCTGCCGTGGATGAAGACCTCAGAATTTCCATAACTCATGAAGCCCGGGCCGATGTCTCCGCCGGTGATGATCAGCCGGCTGAAGTCGGATATCCGCATAGAGTCGTCACTGACACGCCCGCCGGAAAGCTCGGCCTGACCGTGATCGTGGAGGCTCAACGTGCCATCCTCTATTTCCCCCGCTATCATTTCGAATCGGCTGTTCTGAAAAACATCCACGTCATCAGTCTCCGCGCCGGCCACCAGCCTCACGAGCGTCGGCTCGCCCGACGGGCCGTCATAGACGCGTATGTCCTCATAAACCCTCGTACTGATTTCGTGGGTTCCGCCGTCGTTGAATACGATGACCGCATCGGCTGGACTGCCCGCAACGCCAAATCCCAGCAGAACAATAATACGCACCGCTGTTCTTTTCATCTTCACTCCCCTTCAAAAACGTTAGGCCCGTCCAATTGTCACACAGCCGCTTCCGAGCAGTTTCCACGCAGAAGAATTCTTTCAGGGCGAGAGCCTTGCAGGAGCCACGCAAAGCTTCTTCACCGCTCCTCCATGAGCTAAAAAGAGCTTACCCAATCCTCGGCTGAATGTCAAGAAAAAAGGGCCGCTGGCTGATGTCCAACGGCCCCGAAAGGGTTTCACACTGCTTCCGCCAAGTGTGAGTCACTTACTCTTTTTACTCCATTCTCATTCTAACGAAAAGGCAGATTGCAAGTCTATCGTGGTAACTACGGGGTTTTGCAAAAATATTTTTACCACGAACCGTGTTTTTGATGCGGAAATGAAGGTCGCCCGCGGCGCAAGGGGACGCAGGGGTGTGCAGAACTACTGACTGTGTGGGCCGGCGCCGGTGAAAAAAAAAGGGCTGCAAGCTTAATGCTCACAGCCCTGTCAAGCTCTTGATGTCCGTATTTCCTTACAGCGCCCTGCGTCTTCGCAGCCAGCCTACAAGCCCTGCCCCGATACCGCCAAGCAAAATTGCCCCTGGAGCCGGGATAACGGTCGTTGTCGAATCAGGCACGAGCAAATGGTCCTGCTCGGATCCATTGTGCGGCCCCACGGTTGGGTCGGCGAGAAGGAACCCATTGTTATAAGCATAAGGCAACGGATTTCCCCCGCTCTTGGAATAGAAATCCCCCCACACGGGCGCGCGGTCAGAATCGAAACTAACCGTGACATCCGTGTGCCCTGCGGCTTGATTCACCTTTATGCCGTACATAGGCCCCGGCAAGTATAGATTACTTTGTCCTTGTTGGCTCGTCCACCAATCGATAGCGACCACGCCAAGAAAATCTGCAGGGTCGGTAGCGATATTAAGCAGGTTGTCCGACGTAAATGCTGGCCCTGGGTCCTCGTCTGAGACCTCAATGAGCATGTGGCTTATGTTTTTTGCTGGCACGAAGAAGTGGTATTCATAATGCCACAGGCCTGGCGTGGTAGTGTCATCAACAACCCAGCTCAATGTCGTCGCTGGGACGTTCCACTGTGCATTTGCGATCAGCAACCCATCGCCGGTTCTGCTTGCGACGGATAGGCTACCCGAATATAATGTGGGACTCGCCGCAAGCGGCACAGTACTGACGCCCACCAGAATCGCACATAAGACCCATAATCTCTTCATCATCATACGTCCTCCTCACAGAAAATAGATTTCACCCTGTCAAGCTTTTGATATCCGTATTCTCTTACAGCGCGCTGCGCCTTCGCAGCCAGCCCACAAGCCCCACACCAATACCGCCGAGCAGAATAGCGCCCGGAGCCGGGATGGGAGCGACATTTGTAACTTCAACAACAAGGTCCTGGTAATCCCAATCCGCCGAACCATCAGGTCGGTCTTCCCAGCAGATTGCATAAGTATCTGTCATAGTAGTTATTTCATAGGTAACCATGTGGTCCTTTCCATCGCTGTTAAGCAGAGAGTTGCTGTACCAGATGTCCCCAGTGTTATTATCCTTGAAGGCCCAAATAAATAGCCCATCATCGGGTACATTGAAACTCCCGGAAGAACCCTCTACGAAAGGATTAGCGGCAAACCAATTGATCCCGGAGCCTCCGGTTTCGTCTGTCGAATACCCTAACTGGTGGTTATCACCGGCGTTTTTAGCTACTCCGAGGACGCCGCCATCGCCATCCAAGTCGAGCCAAATATCATCCGGGGCCGCGGCCGTGTAGTTGCCCGCGCCATAAATACCGTCCAGCACCGCAGTCAGAGTTGGCTCAGCATTTGCGATTCCGGTGGCAGCGAGAATTGTGCTGACTGCTGCAATAATTGTAATTAACCTTTTCATAATCGTCCCTTCTCCAAAAATTCTGTCCACAATCTTACGTTTTACTGGTGTTACTCAAAATCGAATCAATCCACACATTACATATAAAGGGCCTGAGTGCATAAGATCCTTCATAGTAATAATGCAACTCACGTGCACAGTCCATGTATTGCCCTCCTCCTTGTGGGCATTACCCATTTCCCCCAGATTACCAACAATATGGGTGGTATGTCAAGAAGAAAATGTCATAAAATAGGAAAATTAGTAAAAAGGCACAGATTTTTTTTGGGACGTTGGCTCAAAAATGGGAGACAGCATAGGCGAGTCAAGGGGATACCCCAATAAATGCAAGTTTTCAGCAAAAAACTGTGGTCCCCAAAGGTTCCGTGAGCAGGCAGGCCCCATCCGGATGTTAAATCGCTCTAATTACGGCACTTGCGCCGTCCGGCGCGTATGTGTTTAGCCTGGGAAAGCAGCGGTTTTGAGCGAAAATCAGTGTTTTCAGCAACCAAAACATCCCAAAAAGCTCCTCAAGAACGCCGCGAACGGCGTTTTTTGCTTAGAAACACAGTTTTTCAGGCTAAACACGTACGACGGCGCAAGAAAAAGGGCTGCAAGCTTAATGCTCACAGCCCTGTCAAGCTTGTCAAGCTCTTGATGTCCGTATTTTCTTACAGCGCCCTGCGTCTTCGCAGCCAGCCCACAAGCCCTGCCCCGATGCCGCCAAGCAAAATTGCCCCCGGAGCGGGGATTACAGCCCCGCGACCGATGGTAACTACCTCGGTGTCATTCTTTCCCAGCTCTAACGCGGCAAAGCCAAAACTTCAGTGGGCGCCTACACAAAGGTTGTCTTTGCGTGCAAAGGGCGTATAATTTGCCGGTGTTCACAGTCAAAGCAAAGAAAACCGTTCGTTGGAAGGATACGCTATGCATCTGAAGGCACATTTGCCCTGGCTATTCGTGGTGTCGCTTGCTATTTGTCCGGGCTGTAAGAGCATCCAGGACGCCCTGGTCAAGGCCAGGCCGAAGGCCAGTCTGACCGGCGTTCATTTCGGCGAACTGAAGCGCGACGCCCTGGAGCTGATCTTTGACGTCGAAATAAAGAATCCCTACCCGGTCGGCCTGCCTTTGACGAATCTAAGCTACAGCCTGACCAGCGGCGAGAACGAGTTTATCGCCGGCGCAGCCAAAGCCGACAAAGTGATACCAGCCGGATCGAAGGACGAAGTGTCGCTGCCGGTGAGCGTTGACTACGGCCGGATACTGCGGTCCTTAAAAGGAATAAGGCCGGGATCGACTATCCCATACAAGGCGCAACTGGCCCTCTCGGTCGATACCCAGGCCCTCGGCCCCATTGACCTGCCGCTAAAAAAACAGGGCGAGATTACCCTCCCGACCGTTTCCTCCGCGCTCAAAAGCCTCTGGGACCTCGTCACAGACTAACTGCACGGATTCGCCGCAATCCATCCTCCGCGCCGCCGCCTCAGCGGGATCGCCGATTCCTCAGTGTGCCCAGAGCACCCAGCCCCAGCAGCAGAATCGTCCCCGGCTCCGGGACCGGCTCTGCCTCTATCCTATCGATGCCTACCTGACCATACGGATTCCAATACGGTCCTGCCGGACCCGTGCATGTGATTGTCAGAGTCGTACCAGGAGTCCCGGAAAATGAGCTGACTGTCCAGAATTCACCCACCCCCGGAACGGCGGAGTAGCTGCCCCAAAGGCTCCCAGCCACCTCCACTTTGAAACTATCGTCGCTGCCTCCGTCCAAGTGCCTGATTGTCGCCGAGGCTATTGGACCTGGAAAAGTTATCGACGCATCCTTTGTGTTCTCAACGTACCCCCAGACCGTTCTGCAGCGTTTATCATACGAGGCGGGATCGCCGGCAATACCGCCCCAGCCCCCGGGATGGGTCGTCGGCTCACTCGGCCCCCAATTGGTCAGAGTATATCCCGTTTCCCCCGCAGCCGTGCCCAAATCCACGAAGAAAGTCAGCGTCGCCTCTGCCCGAGCCGCAACAGCAGCCAGAATCGAAAGCCAAACCAAAAATGTAATCCTGGTTTTCATCATTCTCCACTTGTCCTTACAGACTCTGCGCGTTTTCTGAGCACTGCCAAACCGCCTAAGCCGAGCAGCAAAATCGCCCCCGGTTCGGGGACGAAGGTGATGTCGGCGCCGGTTTGAATCAGTGAGAATGAGTTGTTGAGTATATCGCCGCCGGCCAGGATGCCCGTTAGTGTCCCGCTTGGCGCGTAATCGCTGGCGAAATCGCCGTAGCCGACGGGCGTGCCATTGACGGCGAAGTTGCTTCCTACGAGTGTTATCAAGCCGTCGCGGACAGCCGCGATTCGTCCGCCAATCGTCCCGCCGGAGATAGTCACGCGGCTGTTGTCCCAGGCCTCCACGAAAAGTCCAATCTCACCGCCGCCTATCGTCACCTCGCTGCTGCCGAGGGACTGCACCCAGGCGTCCATTGAGCCGCCCGATATGTCGAGTCGGCTGTTTTCGCGGGAGTAAACCGGGCCGCCTATCTCGCCCCCGACGACCGTTATGTGGCTTGCGCCGTAGGCGTTGACGGACCCGCTCACTCGCCCGCCGAGAATGTTGACCCGGCTGTCCTGGTGGGCATCTATCCAGGCGTGTATCAGGCCGCCGTGGAGCAGTTGTACCCTGGTTCCGACGCCCGGCGCAGACTGGTCCACGTAAACCGGCTCATACACGGCGTAGTTGATGATATGCGTCCCGCCATCGTTGAAAACCAAAGCCGCCGCCGCGTAGTTGCAGCACGCCGACAGCGCGATAGTGCATCCCGCAATCAAGATATGCCTTTTCATCTTCCCGTTACTCCATCCTGCGCCCCTGGAAGCCGCTGCGCCAAGAGACAATACCCGCACCCGCCGCGCAGAAACGCAGCCGTACTCCAATTGGCTCTCCTTGAATAGACCGATACACCGTGGGGAAAAGCTGAATTGCCTTCCTCACCACTCCTCCATGAGCTAAAAACAGCCTACACAATCCAAAGGCAAATGTCAAGCACAAAGTCCCTTAAGAAAAAGGCCGATTGTACCTGACCTCAATGGGTGTAGCCCTTTAGGGATACCCCTATATCTTCCGCGAAATGCCCCAAAGCAGCACGGTGCAAATGAAAATGCCCGCGTCAATCAGCCCGCACGGGAGCGCCGGCCTGTCAATCCAGAGTTAGCTCCGGCAGCTCCACCTGGCCGCTCCGCCGCCATTCCTCGAACCGCCCCCGCCCCCGTTCCATGGCCTGGTTTCTCTCCTCCTCGGACATATTATCCCAGCGCGCCCTCATACCCCTTAGTCTGCCCATCTCGGCCTGGCGTTCATCCTCGGACATATTCTGCCACCTCTCCATAGCCAGTCTCCATCCCTCCCTGAGTCTGGCCATCTCCTCCGGCGTCAGATTCAGGTCCGCCCACATCTGCCGCCAGTTTATCGGCCCGCTGGCCATCGACGATCTTGCCTGCATAGATTCAGTCTTAGCCGCCTCATTCACATCTTCGCCGGCGGTCTTTGCCGCATCGGCCTGCACCTGCTCAGCCAGTCCCACCGAGGCGACGTGCTCCTCTTGGACCACCTCGACCAGAGGCGCCGCCTCCAGTTTGGTTTTCGATTCGCCCTGCTTGGCCGCCAGCTTGTTATCATCTTCGGGCCGGGACTCCGCCCGCCATGTGCGAATCTTCCTGATCCCCAGCCCTAACCCCAACGCCGCAACAAGGATTACAACCGCACCGGCCGACCACGCCGCCCGACTTGCCTTCTTCTTTTCCATTGCCGTCACCTAAAATCAATATGCTAATCGCCAAGCCTATACTACCATATTCGCCGCAAATATGGTAGGCTTCCCCAAATCAGAGGCCGGGCCGCGCCTCAGGCTGCCAGGGACCCCCATCAAGGGGGCCTTGTGGGGATGACAATCCGGCAGGCCGCCTCCGACACGTAATGAAATTAAAAGGGCTACCGATGTAGACAATCAAAGGATTCTGGCGGCACATAAGCTGCACGAGATAAAACCGACCCGATAATTCGCCGGAGAAAGAAATGAAAGACACCCTCGAATCAAAATCGCTGCTCGCCCTCGGAATGGCGCTGTCGGTGAGCTTCGTGATTATGGCCCTGCTTGTCTCATCGATGGATCTCCTTCGCTGGCTGTCGATATTCATCGTCGTCGCCATGGGCATCGCGCTATTCAGAATGTACTTGATTACGCACGCCTGCCAGATGGACGCCGACGAGGCCCGCGAGGAAACCGCCGCCCTCGCCAAGCAAAAATTCCCCGCCAAAAAGCTGGAGCAGAAAGGATGACCGGAACAGTGCGGCTCAGGATTGGGAGCTATGACCGATGAAATGGCGCCCGCATTTCAGGTTCGCAATGCCCGGCGTAATCGTGCTCTTCCTCGCCGCTGTCCTGCAGAATTTCATACCTCAGCAGTATCGTCCGTACGTATTCGCCTCGATCGTCCTAACGCTCCTTTTGGGCCTTGTCACCGGCCAGTTCCGACGCCTCGGCGAGCAGCAAAAAAAGAATCTCAAATCGCCCGACGACCGCGCGTCTGTGCCTCAGCAGGAAGACCGCACCGAATGAAACCGCAAACCGCTAAAATCCTCGGCAGTATAAGCGTGTTAATCGGTCTGGCCGGCGTCGCACTGCCGCTGTCGGCAGCATTCCTTGAGCCTGTCGAGCAATGCGTTGCTGCTGCATTGCGGATTCCGGCCCACATATCTGATGCTTTTTTCCCGGGCGACCTTCTGACCTATTCGGTCCTGTTTCTGCCGCTCAGTATCGCCGCCTTGATTATTGGCATCCTGGCCCGACGCTCCAGGCTCGGCAAGGCCGGAATAATCATCGCCGGCGTCGGCATCTGCCTGCCCATCGGTTGCGGGCTGGGCGTCCTTATGGTGCTGTTTTGGTCCTGGCTTTCACCGCCCATCCTTCCCTATTATATGCCCTACTGAAGCTCTGAGTATGATTGATGAGTTCTGCAAAATTGCAGGTTAGGCCTACTTAGAAAAGAAAGAATCGTTTGTTGATCTAACTGAATTATGACCGGAACCCTCAGAATCTTGCTCACACTGCTTGTCTTGTTCGTGGTCGTCGCTTCGGCCCTACTGATTAGGCACCTCCGCCAGACCGATATTCACGGCCCGATCGCAACCGGCGACATCGAGAAGGTAAAGGCCCGCCTTGCAAAAAGGCCCCACCTGATAAACCTCAGAGGCAACGACGGCCGGACGCCTTTGCACACGGCTGCCCTGCTGGGACGCGCAGAAATCGTCGAGCTGCTCATCGACAAAGGCGCGGCGGTGAATCAATCCGATTACTCCGCCAACACCGCCCTACACCTTGCCGCCGAACGCGGCCACGATAGAGTCGTCCGGATTCTGCTCGCCAAAGGGGCCGATGTGAAGGCCCAAAATAATTACCTCGAAACTCCTTTGCACAGCGCAGCGGCCTCCGGCAGCGCCGCCGTCGTCGAGCTGCTCATCGCCGCCGACGCCAACCTCGCCGCGGTGAACTTCGCCCGCGATACGCCCCTGCACATAGCCGCCAACAACGCCCGCGTCGAGGTCGCCGGCCTGCTAATCGACAAAGGAGCCAATATCAACGCCAAAAACCAGGACGGCTCGACACCCCTGCACACAGCCGTCAACAACGGCAGCAAGGATGTCGCCGAACTGCTCATCGCCAGAGGCGCCGACCTCAACGCCAAAGACAACAATGGCCGCACGCCTCTGGACTACGCAGGCGCCCGCAGCGACATCGCCGACCTCCTCCGCAAACACGGTGCAGAACAATCCGCCAAGCCGGATACTGCAGAACGAAAGGAGAAGTCACAATGAACCGAGAATTTGGACGACGGGAGTTTCTGGGCGCCGCCGCAGCCGGTGCGCTGCTCGGCTCCGCATCGGCAGCAAAAGAATCAGGCAGCCCGGGCTCCCCGGCCGAGCGTGAGGTTCGGCTTGAGTTCCTGCGCCCCAGAGAAATCGACCAGGCACAGGCAGAATGTCCGACAATCTTTCAGCCGCTCGGGACAATTGAATGGCACGGCGTGCACAACGTCGTCGGCGTCGATGCCGTCAAGGCACATGCGCTCTGCATCCGGGCGGCACAAAGAGGGGGCGGACTCGTATCTCCCGCCCTGTTCGGCGGCGTGGGAGGCCTCAGCGAGCCGCACACCTTTGTAATGGAGCCGGAGAACAGCGTCTTTTCCAACCTGCTCCGCCCGTGGCTCGAGCAGCTCTGCCGCGAAATGAAACGCGATGGATTCAAGGCGATTATCATTCTCACCGGCCACTACGGCGCCGCACAGCAGATAGTGGTCCGCGAGACCGCCGTGCGAATGAGCCGAGCCTTGGGAATCCCCGTCCTCGGCACGCCGGAGTATATGCTCGCAATCGACGTGAATTACACCGGTGACCACGCGGCATGGGGCGAAACGTCACTGATGATGCACCTCTATCCAGATACCGTCGATTTGTCCCGTCTCGGCGAGCCGCCGCACAAAGGCGTCGGCGGACGCGACCCCAGACAATCCTCCGCCCAAGATGGACAAACCATCACCGAGACTATCGTATCGCGCCTTGCGGCCCTCGCAAAGAAAATGCCCGCCTGGGACAACGCGACGCTTGACCGCTTCATCGACGCCGAGGCCGCCCTTGTCGCTAAGCAGCTCTCGGCGCCAAGAGGCGCGGGCAACGTCTGGGCCGCCTGGCGCAACATCGCAGCGGTTATGCGCAACTACGGCAGCGACCTCGCCGAGGGACGGTTTGAAGAAATCAAGGCCTCCGTTGAAAAACTCTAACGATGCGTCACGCATGCTTTGATGACCTGTCATGCTGAGCGGAAGGCTCACCCCTTCTCATGCTAAGCGGAGCGCTTGCCCTTTGTCATGCTGAGTGAAACGAAGCATCCGGGCTGCGAAATCAAGCGCGCCTCTCGCAGCGATGGAAACGCTTCGTCTGCCGCCCATATCCTTCGCCTGCCGGCTCAGGATGACAGGGGAGGAACGGCTCAGTCCCCACGGGTCCCTAGCGGGGATGACAAGCATCGAGTATCGAGTATCTTGGAGCGGAGCAGAAACCCCTTGTGGGGAGCATCGAGTATCAACTTCTCAATTCTAAATCTACAATTCCTGATTCATAAGGAGGATACCAAACTATGTCTAAACAGAATAAACTCAGCCAAAGACAGCTTGACGTAATCGAGGACCTGTTCGCCGGCGAGCTTGACGAGCGGGCCGTTCTCGAAAGACACCGGGTGAACCCCAGGCTCTACAAAAAATGGCAGGCTGATGACGCCTTCATTGAGCAATTTGAAAGGCGCATCGCAGCGGCCTATCGCCGCAGCGCCGCCCTGCTCGCTCGCTACGCGCCCATCGCCGCCGCCAAGCTCGTCCAGCTCACCCAGTGCGACAAGGAGGAAACCGCCCGCAAGGCCTGCCTCGACATCATATCTATGCAAACGCCTCTGTTAGCCCCGCCCAGGCCGAAAGCCGCCGACCCGGATGTGCCCGAACAATCCCCCACGCTCTCCGACCAAACCGCCTCCAAAATCCTCGCCCTCCTCGCAGAGCAGGACGATGCCGGGTAACCGGCGGGTAAGAGAAAACCGAAATCAAGACCATTGAGCATGAGAAAATTCCATTGAAAGCCCGGAACAAGTGTGGTATGATGGTCGTGTAATAGTAGTGATGAGAGGTCGTTCTCTCATCCGAAAGTGACGCGATTTGTGAAAGGCAAACGGGTCAACCAAATTCTTCCGGCGCCGCCACACCGGATTCTGAACCAACCATACCGTCAACCACAGGGGGTTTCCGTGGAAATCATCGCAAAATTGGAATGCTCAAGACACCAGAAAAATCGTTTTCCCTTCTATCGGCCCGCCCTGCCGTGCGCCGCGGCTTTGACGCTATGCCTTACTCTGGCGGTGTTGCTCGGTTCACCGGCAGTTTGTCCAGCCGCCGAAGTGGCCCTCGCCTTTGATATAAACCCCGGCCCCGGCTCATCGGCCCCCGGCTGGATGACGGAGCTTAACGGCAAGCTCTACTTCACGGCCTACATGCCCGCCACCGGCGTCGAGTTGTACCGGTTCGACGGCGAGACCGTCTCTCTGGCCGCCGATATCCTAACCGGGCCGGGCAGCTCTACCCCCGCGAGCCTGGCCGCATACAACAACAGGCTGTACTTCAGCGCACGCGGCGCTTCAGGACCGCCCCGATTGTACCAGTTCGACGGCGCAACAACCTCGCTGACGCCGGGTTACACCGCTTCGCAGAACCCCGAAGCGCTCTTCGTCTATGACGGCAAGCTCTATTTCAGGGCCACAATGTTCGGCTCCTACGGGACCGAGCTGTGGCGCTATGACGGCGCCGGCCAAACGGTCATCGACCTCTATCCTGGTCCAGGCAGTTCCGGGCCGAAGGAATTCATTCAGTTCAACGGCCAGGTGTACTTCAACACAAGCAGCCAGTTCTGGAGATACGACGGAACCACGCCCACGCTCATCGATCAGGACATTAACCCCGAAGCATTTGTCGTCTTCGACGGCAAGCTCTATTTCGGGATGTATGAGAGTACGCACGGCAACGAGCTGTGGTGCTGCGACGGCGTAAACCCGGCAACGCGCGTCACAGATATAAACCCCGGTCCCGAATTCGCAAGTCCATCCGGAATGACCGTTTACAACGGAGCAATCTACTTCAGCGCCGACAACGGTATCGACGGCTTCGAGTTGTGGCGATATGACGGAACCACCGCAGAGATGGTCGCCGACATCAACCCGACCCCTTATGTCCCCGGAATAGACCCCGTACACAATTCCTTCCCGCACAACTTCGCCGTCTATAAAGGCGTTCTGTTCTTCGCCGCCGACGACGGCGAGCACGGCCACGAACTCTGGTCATACGACGGCGAAAACCTGACAATGCTCGCCGATTTATACCCGGGACCAGGCTGGTCGGATCCGGGAGAATTCACGGTTTTCAATGATGTCCTATACTTCACAGCCTCCAGCGATACGCTCGGCAGCGAGCTGTGGAAGGTTGTCCCGTCCTTGAAGCTGCTCAGCCCCAACGGCGGTGAATCACTCAACTTCGGCAGTAAACAACAGATAACCTGGAAAAAAGAGCCCTGCGTGCAGAATGTCGATATTGAATTCTCGACCGACAACGGTTCGACGTGGGCAACCGTTACGCCTCCCAACTCTGGCAATACCGGCTCGTACACCTGGCTCGTCCCGAATATCGAGTCCGAACAGTGCTTGGTTCGCATAAGCGACTCGGACGACCCCGGCATCCCCGACCAAAGCGATTCGGCATTCGAGATATACCAGTGTGCGCTGGCACACGACCTCAACGGCGATTGCCTCGTCGATATGGAAGACCTGTCACTGCTGCTGACCGAGTGGCTCAAGTGCGGCAAGCCAAACGACCCCACCTGCGGCGGGCGTCTGGCGGAGTGATTCCGCAGAAACAGCCTTAATTCCTTCGGCATGGCAAAGAAGAACCCGTGAACCAGCCAGGAAGCGTACCGGCCCGGATCTGAACCTTGCCGCCAAGTATTTCGTCCGCTCGTCGGCGACAGCCATTAACAAGACCTGTTTCAAGATTGTCTTAAATGAACCGATTCTTCGTCTCAGAGTCTGATTTCCTCGGTGACAACATCGTCCTCGGCAAACGCCAGGCTCATCAGATTCGCAACGTCCTGCGGATGAACAAAGGCGACCGCATCATCGTCTTAGACAACACGGGTTACGAATACGAGGTCGTCCTCACCGAAATCAACAAGGACAGAGTCCTCGGCCGAATCGAGCAAAAACGACCCGCCGCCGGCGAGCCGCAGGTTCGGCTCACTTTGTATCAGAGTCTCCTTTCGCGCGACAAATTCGAGCTTGTCCTGCAGAAATGCACCGAGGTTGGGGTGTCGCGGTTTGTGCCTGTCATCACGCAGCGAAGCCTTGTCCGCGACGCCGATACCGTCACGCCGAACAAGCTCGCCCGCTGGCAGCGAATCATAACCGAGGCAGCCGAGCAGTCGCACCGCGGCCAAATCCCCGAACTCGCCGAGCCTTTGAACTTCGCTGATTCTCTCACTGGCCTTGCAGAATTCGACCTCCGCCTCATCGCCTCGCCAGATGAACACAATACTGCCATGAGAAAGGCCCTGAATAAAAGCAACAGGACAAGACCGCGGACCGTTGCTCTGTTCATAGGGCCGGAAGGCGGCTTCACCGACCAGGAGCTCAAGCTTGTGTGCGACGCCGGCGCCACACCCGTCAGCCTCGGCCCGCGAATCCTCCGCACAGAAACCGCCGCTGTCGTCACCGCCGCACTTATCCTCTATGAATTAGAAAACACCAACCCTTATTAAAGTTTTTAGCCAAAAACTTTAATAAGCCCCGCCATATTAAAGCAGACTTCAATAAGACGTAAACCACTGCAAATACACAGGTTATCGCTTACAGGGTCTGCGCCGCTATTATTCGGCCTCGTGGAATCGCACGACCTGCTGTTTGACGCTGCCATCGGGGGTAACATCGCAGATGACGTAATGGTGGACGCTGCCCAAAGGCCCGAATCGAGTGTGCAGCCCGGCGCCGCCCCCGCCGCTCAGAGTATATCGAACTCCATTGCGGCTGGCCGTCGAATACGCGTGGATATGGCCGAGATACACCTCGCTGACCTTGTGCTTTTCCATCAGCTCCACAAAGGTCTTCGATTCGTTCGAACCCCACGCGTGATAAGCCCACTTCTCAATCACTTTCGGCGGTTTATGAGCAGCCACGTACTTACCGAAGCCCTTCGGCGTCTTGCTCAGAACGTCGTCGAGCCACGCAAGCGTCTCGTCCTCGTCGCCGACGTTGCTTGAATTATCGATGAAAACAAACCTGCTTTTGCCGTAGTCGAAATAGTAATTCAGCGAATCCTCGCCGAAGAGATACCGATACTCCCTCGCCTTGCCGTCGGAGCTGTCATCGTGATTCCCTATCGCCACAAAGAAAGGAATATCCGTCTGCTTCACCACCCCGACGTAGTACTCGCGGTATTCTGTGATGTATCCGTGCGGCACGATGTCACCCGTATTGATGACGAAGGCCGGCTTTGGCTTAAGCCCGTCGATATGTTTGACCATACTCGACCAGACGTCCTGGTTCGACCGGCTGTCACCCATAACAACGTATCGAAAGCTGCCGTTGGCGCTGCCGGGCATTTTGCCGAGCCGCTTTATCTGACCGGCGAAGTTGAATCGCTCGCGATACTCGCCCAGGCCCTTCTCCAACAGTGTCTCGAATTGCTTCTCATCCTTCGGCGGCTTGTCCGCGGTTCCCCCGGTAGGCGCATTGTCCTTTTTCTGCGGCGCCGAGGGGTCGTAGAACTCGTTGCCCGCAGGCCCAACCTCAACGCGCCACCGTCCAATTCTCTCCGGGATACCGCCGGCACAAAACGCCCACCCCGCTGCCAATAATACCAGCCCGATTACCATCGGTTTGTTTCTAATCACGCTTGAACCTCGCTAATGTGGTTTCTGTTAAGAATACTTAAGCTCTCTTTGTTCTCTGTCGCTCTCAAATATCTGCGTCAATCTCGCAACCGCACCGCCGCGCCCCACGGCAGGTTGTTCTGCGTGACCTTCAGCATCAGCCGATTGGCGCCCTTTACCAGCGTAACATTCACCCTGTCCGGCTCCGGCATAATTGGCCGCATCACATTGTTGGAATGAATCACTTTTCCGTTCAGCCACGCCTTCACACCATCGTCGCTGAATATCTCTAACCTCGCGGGCCGCTCGCTCTGCGATTCGATAGTCGTGCGGAGATACGCCACCCGCTGCTCGCCGCCGTTGAGCTCCGCCAGCAGGTTCAGATACCCGGTGTGCTCGGACGCCGCATCCACCGGCATCGCGCGCCACCGCACCTCGGCGCCCTCTATCTCCGGCCCGAAAGCAATATCGAACAATTCCATGCAACCCATACCCAACTGCATAAACGGCCCCGCCACCTCCCAGTTGAGCAGATAATCCTTCAATGCCTCGATCTGACCTAAGATTTTGCCGGCTTGCTCCTTGGCAGCCTCACCGACTGCGCTGCCCCTGACCGCGTTCATCGCCGCAGCGACCGCCTGCGGCTCCTTCGAATAGATTGCTTCGCCAATCGCCGTCGCCGCCAGCGCCGCCTCATTCGCCGTCTCGGGCGACGCGAGATACCCCTGCGCCACCCTCAGCGCCGCAGGGTCCTTGATATCAGCGAGCTTCCCAATCACCCGTCGCCTCTCATTATCCTCCGCAATCTTCAGCACCTGTTCATAATCGGCGAGCTTCCGGTCGGCAGGGGCGTGCGACGCCGTCAAATCAATGTACCCCCGAAGCGCCAGCACCCGTTCCGTCCGGTCCTTTGAGCTTCGCGCAATATCAAGCAGTGCCTTTGCCGGCTCATAGTTCGGCCACGCCCCCAGCGCCCTGATCACGATGCTGCGTATCTGCAGACTGGAATCCTTTTTTGACAGCGCCGCAAGAAGCACCGGCAGGGCCTTGCCGTCTTGTATCTCGCCCATCGCCGCTAACAGAGCGCCTTTCAACCCCGGCGCGCCGGCCAAGCTGTACTTTGCCAGCAGCAGCTCCGTTGCCTTTCCGCCCGCGCCGCACCGCCTGGCGACCACCGCAAGCGTCCTGACCGCATCCCCGCGCTGAGCCGCGACCGAAGTCGCCAGCGCTTCGACAAGCCCCGGCACGTCTTTTGCCCCCGCAAGGTCGCGCAGCGCCCGCAGCGCCGCCGTCGCGACCGCCGATTCCTTGCCCCTTGCCGCCGAGAGCAGTGCATCGACGCCTCCCTCGGCGGCCCGCTGCCCCAGGGCCTCAATCAACTCAACCTTCGCATCGCTGCCGACTCTCTCCATCTGCTCGACTATCGCGCCGTTTATGTCCGCCCCGCGCAGAGAATAAAGGCTCTCCCGAGCCGCCTGCTGCTCCGGGCCTTTCGTCTTGGCCGCGTGTTCGGCAAGGACTCCCACTACCGAAGCGTCGCCGACCGACCCGGCAGCCTCAACAGCCGCCAGACGCACCGCAGGATCGCTGCTGCCTAAGCTCTTTGTAACTGCCAGCAGCGCCGTCTTGTCGCCACGAACGCCCAGCGCCCGGATGAGCATCGCCTGCACCTCCGGCTCAAGGGAGGCCAATCGAGCAACCAGCATCTGCGTAGTGCTCTGGCCCGCCACGCCCGGCGCCCGCTGCACTATGTACACTGCCATTTGTCTTATCGCCTTTTCACGGTCGCTCAATGACTCAAGCACCAATGGCAGCGCCTCCTGCGGATCAACCTGGTCAAGCCCCTTCAGCGCAGCGGCCCTAAAATACGCTGGATTGCCCGCACCCCACATAAGCCGATACAAATTCTTGGCGGCGTCCGTGTGTCCCTCGGCCAGGAATCTATCCGCAAAGTCCAGGTTGGCCTGCGCCATAGCGAGCATCCGCAACTCGCCGAGCTTCTTCGCCGAGTCGGCAAGACCGTCGTATGGCAAAAATTGACTGCGAGCCGCTTCAGTGCCGATCCGCCCGAGCGCCCTGATTGCCGCAACCGCTGTCTCTTCGTCAGTCGAGAGCATCAGCTTGCCCAGCGGCTCTATCGCAGCCGAACACCGCCGATTGCCCAGCATATTGATTATGCCGAGCCTCGCGCGCCCTTCGGCCTTATCCAGCGCCGCCACAAGGGCCTCGTCAACCGCAGGACTATCTATATGCGTCAGCACATAGAGCGCGATATGGCTCATCTGCTCGTCGGCAAGATAATTCGCCAGTACGGGCACTTGCTCGGCGGTCGCGGTCAAAGCGAGCTGGCGACAGGCGAACTGCTTGGCGTCATAAGCAGCGTCGCTCGCAAGAACTCCGCTCAAGCCCTCGTTGAGTTTCTTCCGCAGGGCGGGGTCGGAATACGAGCCGACAGCCGATTCATGGAGGAAATCCAACACCTCGCCGGCCTCCCCGAACTTGTAGGTCTTGAGCTTCTCTATCGCCTCATCGACCGTCATAGCGTATGCCGCGCCGCCCGCCAAAACACATACAATTGCAATGATTGTCGCGTACAGGAATGTTCCGTTGTGTTTCATAACCAGGCTCCTAAGCATATCGAACGGCGGTTCAGCCGTTGCCGGTCTTCTCATATCGTATATGGGCTTCGCATTTCGCGCCACAGCATCCGATCCGCCTCCGGATCGTTGACGAACTTTTCATTGGCCGGGTCCCACTTCAATGGCCGTTTCAGCCAGTACGCGATGTTGCCGAGGTGGCAGACGCTTATCGAGCGGTAGCCTATATCTGCGTCGCTGGCGGGCCGCGTGCGATTGCGAACGGCATTGAGAAAGTCAATGTGATGGTCGGTGCTGACGTGCAGGCGTATCTCGTTGGGGTCTATCTTCTGTCGCAGCAGGCTTTCAGGCTGCGTCTGTAAATAGCCCCGGTTCACCTCCACCCAGCCTTTACTGCCCTCGAATTTGACGCCGTTGCACGTCCCGTTTCGCGTCATTGTCACGCCGTTCGGGTATTTGTACGTAAGGACCTGGAAGTCTTTGCCGTCGGGCGGAATAATCTCCACCGGCCCGCTGTGCTCAAAGCCCGTGCCCCATTGCGCAATATCGAAATGGTGCGCGCCCCAGTTGGTCATCTCTCCGCCGGAGTAATCTCTCCACGCCATCCAGCCTAAAAGCCCCGGATGAAAAGGCCTCCCGGGCGCCTGCCCCAGCCAGATATCGTAATCGAGCCAGTCCGGCGGTGGGCCTCCCGCCGGCAGGTTACATTCCTGCGGCCCGCCTCCAACGTTCACCGTGACGTGTTTGAGCTCGCCTATGTACCCGTTGCGCACCAACTCGCACGCAAAGCGGAATTCCCGCGCTGAACGCTGCTGCGTGCCGGTCTGAAATATCCGCCCATATTGCCTGAACGCGCGTGCAAGCTCCCGCGCTTCATAGACGGTCAGCGAGATAGGCTTCTCGCAATAGACGTCTTTGCCCGCCTTGGCCGCGGCGATTGAGACTGGCGTATGCCACCGGTCCCCGGTCGCGCAGATGATTATGTCGATGTCGCGCCGTGCCAGCAGCTCCCGGTAGTGCTTGTAGGCAGTGCAGTCGTTGTTGCCGTACTCCTGATCGACAATGAATTTCGCCCGCTGCAGGTTGTTCTTGTTGACGTCGCACACTGCGACAACCTGCACCCCCCTGGCCATAAAGCCTCCCTTCGGCACCCAGCCTGTATTCGGCACATCCGGCCCGGCGCTTCGCCAGCCCATCCCCGCGGTGCCCTGGCCACCCATGCCGATGCAGCCCATCACTATGCGCTCGCTCGCCGGCGGTTTGTCCGCCGCGCCAAGTGCCGATGTCGTAATCACATACGGCATAGCCGCTGCCGACGCAGCCGCCTTTAGAAACACCCGCCTATTCACCCCGTTGGAAATGTTCGTTTTCTGTCGCGCACCGTTACGTCCGTTGGAATTTCCAACGGGGTTTACCGCCTTGTCACGCATACGATTGCCTCCTGTTCGGTCAATTTCCTTTGTTCGCATAGAACTTCTGCCTGTGCTGTTCAGCGTACCCTTTCAGCCGCTTGGCAACCTCCGGCTGCTCATCCAGTACATTCGTCGTCTCGTATGGGTCCTTTTCCATATCAAAGAGCGAAAGCTCGATCTTTTCCTGTCTGTATTTGCCCGCCATTCCATCCTTGCCTGCCTCCGCCAGCGTCCGGTACTCGTGCGGCAGGTGCAGCTTCCATTTGCCGTCGCCGCTTATCACGCCCTCAAAATTCCCGCCCGTCGAAAACGGGTAATACTCATTCGGGTTCTTCGCACCGGGCCTTGCGACAATGATGTCCCACACATTCTTGCCGTCTATCGGGTTCTCCGGCGGCTCGGCCCCCGCTAAGTGCGCCAGCGTGGGCACAATGTCTATAGTGCAGAACATCCTGGTCGAGACCGATCCCGGCTTGATCCTGAATGGAAACTTCATAATGCACGCGCTCCGGGTCCCGCCGTCGAAACTGGTCCCCTTGGCCTCGCGGTAGGGCGTCTTGCCGGCGTGGTTGCCGTACGAAATCCAGGGGCCGTTGTCCGACGAGAAGATTACCAGCGTATTGTCCTCCACGCCGTTGTCCTTCAGCGCCTTGACAATCTCGCCGACTGACCAGTCTATCTCCATCATCACGTCGGCGTAAAGGCCCAGGCCCGATTTGCCCTTGAATTTGTCGCTCACGAACAGCGGCACGTGCGGCATTGAATGAGGAACATAGAGGAAGAAGGGCCTATCCTTGTTTCGCCTGATGAAATCCACCGCGTGTTCGGTGTACCAGGTCGTGAGCATCGGCTGATGTTCCTTGGTCACCCGCTCGATTGTCACCTTGCCGTTGTCCCAGAATTGGAGCGGATACTTGCCCCAGTACTCCGGGTTCTCCGGGTGAAATTCCCACATATCGTTGGAGTACATCAGCCCGCACGATT
>Ga0315275_10000547_pt1 | contig 31255 bp, 21 predicted proteins | sample YL17G03_0_MG_FD_205557 | JGI IMG/M metagenome (GOLD analysis project Ga0315275, IMG submission 205557) | Sediment microbial communities from Yellowstone Lake, YNP, Wyoming, USA - YL17G03_0 | ecosystem: Environmental > Aquatic > Freshwater > Lake > Sediment | place: USA: Wyoming | collected...
GTGTAAGCCTCCAGGGCCGGCACAAATCCGGTCGTCTTGTTTCTGGCCGCCACCTGTGCGGCAGCCTGAATGTCCGGCGGAAGGCCCAAAATCGTCCGCTCCGTCCAATAGATACTGCTCTTCGCCTTGGCGATGACCTCGGCGTCCAGCGCGGTGCTGTGCGGCGTGAAAAAGACCGTCCAGCGCGGGTCCTGGATTTCCCGGGTCCCTTCGGCCCGCATGCCCTGCGTCTGCATCCACTGGTTCGTTTTTCCGGAAAAGTACGTCGGGTAGACGATGATGGTCGCATCGGGCTTTGCCTGCCAGATCTCGTCCGAGATGCGGCGCACGAACCGGAATTCGGCCCTGTAATAGGGCTCGGGGCAGCCTTTGCACTGCGAGATCATGTAGTCGGCCGACTCGACAAAGAGACCGTCCGCGTTCGGGTAGAAATCGAAATACATCTCGCGGACGTAATCCAGCATGAACTGCTGCGCTTCCGGGCGGTAGGGATTGAGCGGGTACCCCCAGGCATGCATGCCCCACATCTTGATGAAGTTGCCGTTCTCCTGGATGCCTTTCAGTTCCGGATGTTCCAGCGCGTACTGGTTGACGCCATCGTAGCCGAACGGTGTGAAACCCAGGGTGACCTTGATGTTCTTCTGGTGCGCGTAATCGATGAGCTCGCGCACGAAATCCTGCTCCACGTTCTTGTGGTCGGCGTTGTAGCGCCAGGTAATCGGGAACTTCTTCGAGCGAAAAGCTCCTCCCATCCAGAGAATCACCAGGTTGGCGCCATCGCTCTGGATGTAGTCGATGGTGCGCTTCCACTCCTCCAGACCCAGCGTAGGAGTGCGCATAAAAGTGATGTAGTAGCCTCGCTGTTTGAAAAACGGCTCCCCGGCCCGGACGGGCGGAAGGATCAGGGCCACAATCATCAACAACAGCACTATTCGTATGCCACCCTGCCGTTCAACCGATGCAGAAGCCTTACTATAAAGACCAGGTGGCAGTTTCGCCGACTCGAGATGCCAACTCACCTTTTTCATGAGCACCGTCCTGAAGCATGTCCGGCCGTTCTCTGCAAAGAGTGAGCCCAGATCATTCATGAACTGACCGGGGTATCACGGTTTGCTCCTCGGCCTTGCGGCCGGCGCCAGTATATCACCGGCGTCTCGCCCAGAATCCGGAGTATCGCACCTGGAAAGAAAGGTCGGCGCATTGACACGGCATTTCCGGCTCAGCGATACTGTGGCGAGTTGAAGCAGCAGAACAGGTTTCAAGGATGGGAGGGCGGCATGCGTAATATTCTTACCCGGTTGGTGTGGGCAGTTGCGGCGGCCGCAATTTGGACGGGGTTGCCACTCTCCATCACGGAGGCGGCTCAACTTCGTGTCGCCACGTTCCGCTGCGATGTGACGCCACCGCTCGGATACTTGACCTATCCGCCGGCATGGAAACCACTGGAGAAGATCGAGCACCCCTTGCTGGCCAAGGGCATCGTACTCGACGACGGCGGGCGACGGTATGTGCTATGCGCCATCGATTGGTGTGCACTCTGCAATTCGACCTACGACCTGTTCCGCCAGAAGGTCGCCGAAGGTGCAGGGACCGATCCGACAAGGGTCGCGGTGCACACGATCCACCAGCACACAGCGCCGCTCGCCGACAACGACGCCATCCAATTGCTCATGCAGACCAAGGATCCGCCCGCGTGTCCCAACCCGAAGTTCTTTGAGGAGATGGCGAACCGGCTGGGCGTGGCCGTGAAGGAATCGCTGCCGAGGCTGCAATCGTTTGATCGCGTCGGCGTGGGTGAGGGCAAAGTGGACCAGGTAGCTTCCACGCGACGGCTCATCGATAAGGACGGAAAGGTGCATCGGCCCCGCTGGAGCCTTGTTAGAGGCGAGGACCTCTTTCTCAGGGACGAGCCCGAAGGACTGATCGATCCGATGTTGAAGACGATCACTCTGGCTCAAGGTGCTCAGCCGCTCGTTCGTTTGCACTACTACGCCACCCATCCACAGAGCTACTACGGCGATCCGACAGTGACCTTCGATTTCCCAGGCATAGCCCGCGAGATCTTGGAGAAGAAGGAGAACGTGTTTCAGGTCTATTTCACTGGCTGCGCGGGCGATGTCTTGGTGGGCAAGTACAACGACGGCACTCCGGCAACGCGCGACAAATTCGCCCAGCGGATCCTTGCGGGCATGGAGGTGGCGATTGCCGCTACGCGTTTGGCCCCCGCAGAGTCGATCCGGTGGCGGAGCACCAACGCGAAATTGCCTCTATATGCCGGCCCTGAACGGACACTCGCCGAAAACCGGGCGCGGATGGCCGACCCGAAAGTCCCGCCCGCTCTCCGGCTGGAATTGGGTGCAATGCTGATAGCTTTCGCCAACCGGATTGACCGGCCGTTGCCGTTGAGCAGCCTGCAGATCGGCCGCGTGCACATCCTCGACCTGCCAGGCGAATGCCTGGTGGCTTATCAATTGTTTGCCCAGCGTTCGGCGCCGGGCGACTTCGTGGCCGTGGCTGCCTACACCGACCTGGGACCGGGTTACATCTGCACCGACAAGGCCTTCGAGGAGGGCGGTTATGAGCCCACTGACACCGCAGTCGGCCCCGGCTCCGAGCCGATCTTGAAAAAGGCAATCGTCGAGCTTCTTGGTGGCGATCGTTCATCCACGGGCCTGCGATAGGGGCACGGACGAAGGGTGGGGGCCGCATGAGGACAGCGTGAGAGTATTTTCTTTACTCGGGATTGCAGCGTTGGTATTGGTCGCTCTGGGAGGAGGACAGGGTAAGGCAGGGAGGCAGTCCGTCCGCGTCGAGAGCCTGGAACCCTGGAGGTCAAACACGCATCCGACAGATGTGCCCAAGAGGCATGTCGAGGAAATCTCGACCAGCCCCCACCGATTTGTCATCCTCCAAGGTGGGACCATGGACGGCGAGAACTGTCGCACGCCGCACGGCTCCTGGGATCCGATGGTACAGACCTGGGAGTCCAATCGTGCTGTGCGAATGGAAAACGTGGGCGAGAACGACGTGGTAAATCCGTGGCTGTCCAACGGACGCAACAAATTCCGCAACATTAAGGAGATAGTAGCCGGGACGGTCAGGCCGGACATGAGCGACCGGGAGAAAGCGATTGCCCTTTATTACCGGGAGGTCCGGCAGCGCTTCCACACCACCACGAATGACTCTGAAAGCAATGATCCGGTGAAGGTGTTCAACATCTATGGGTACACGACCTGCGGCGATGACTCCGTCTCCCTGGCAGGCCTGTGGCGGCAGGCAGGTTTGCAGACACGCCCGGCGCGTCTGATCGGCCACTCCGTGACCCAGGTATTCTACGACGGGGGCTGGCATCTCATGGATGGGGACAAGCAGTGTCTTTATCTGATGAGGGACAACCACACTATCGCCGGAATGCAGGAGATCGCCCGGGATCACGACCTGGTAAAGCGGACCCATACCGAAGGGCTGCTGCGGCCCGATAGGCGTGCGGGGAATGAATGGGAAGCGTCTCTGTACATCTATGAAGGCGATGCTGCGGGCAGCCGGGACACGCCGGGCCGCCACACCATGGATATGACCCTGCGGCCCGGCGAATCCCTTACCTGGCGGTGGGGTCACCTAACGCCGGTCAAATACCATGGACGTGAAGACGTCGCTGCGAGCTTCGGTCAAGCATGCGCCGCCACGATCTGTAACGGCCGGTGGGAGTACCAGCCGGACCTCACCAGGGATGCCTGGCGCGCGGGGGCCCGCTTCATAGAAAACATACGGGCTACCCCGGAGGGCTTGAAGGCCGAATCCGGCAAGACAGGTGTCATTATCTGGACCCTGCAGAGTCCCTACGTCTTCGTGGGCGGCAATCTTGAAGTGGAAGGGAGCGGCGCAAGGTTCTCCGCGTCCTTGAACGGAGGGGCAGACTGGAAGGAAGTGATCCGCAGCCTGGACGAGCTGTTCCCGCGGGAAGGTCCGGCGCGCTATCAATACCAGCTGAAATGCGAATTCCGCGGAGACGCCCGGCTGAAATATCTCAGCATCGTCAATGATCTGCAGATGGCACCGCTGGCGCTACCCGGCATGGTGGTGGGTGAGAACCGGTTTGCCTATACAGATGATTCCCCTGGCGATCGGAAGGTGCGTATTACTCAAGAGTGGGTTGAATGCTCAACCTCCGCTCCGCCCGGCGTGCCACCTACTGCCGTTTATCCGCCTGACGGAGGGGAAACCGAAGGAACGGCGATCGTCTTCAAGTGGACAACTCCTGCCGATCCGGACGGCGACGAGATTGCCGACTACAGTCTGGAACTCTCGGAATACCCCGATATGCGATGGCCGCTTTCCCCTAACTTCAGAAAGCTGATCTCGAGGACAGCCGACCAGGGTAAGGCTCAGTACACGTTGCCATACGTCGGCCTGTTGGCCCCCGATCACAACTACTATTGGCGCGTGCGCGCCAAAGATGAAAAGGGTGTTTGGGGGTCCTGGAGCAAGACCTGGAGCTTTACACCCCGAGGGCCGTCTCCGCCGATGGACGTGAAGCTGGATTTCGACGCAGACGTGGGCAGGGGGGTCCTTTGCTGGAAGCCCGCTCCGGAGGGACGCGCGCCGGCAGCGTACCGTGTCTACGGTAGCGACGAAAAGGGTTTCTCAGTGAGCGACGAACCGTACGATGTCTTGGACTTCCATGCAGGCGACTGGAGGAAGGTCAGGCTTGGCGGTCGGTTCCCTGCGAACTTTGTGGCGGAGACGAGGAACACTGAATTGGTCGTAGTGGGTGAAGGGCTGCAGATTCCCAATGCCAATAGAGTTTTTTACCTTGTAGTTGCCATAGATGCACGAGGCAATCGCAGCTGGTCTTCCGCTTATGCTTCGGCACCGAGGCCGTTTATCTATACCAGTCCTGCAACGACGACCAGGGTCGGAGAACTGTACCGCTACCAGGTCGGCACCATCCGGCCCCTGGGCGATTTGGGCTACCGGGCAGTAACCAAAGAACAGGTGGCGGACTTCTGGCCCGAAGGAGAGAGGGCCGCCATTCTGAATGGGCCGGTCTGGAACTTGCAGGTGGTGAAGTTCTGGGACGTGCAGGAAGCCAGATACTCCCTGCTCGAGGGGCCGGCGTGGCTCAGGATGGATGAGGCGACGGGGTTGCTGAGCGGGAGGGCTGATGCTCCTGGAAAGTTCCAGGTGGTTGTTGCCGCGAGACTCCGGAGGAAACTGGAGGAACTCGATCTGGACGCTCTCGCCTGGGGTTTGAGGCGAGTCACGGGCGTGGCCCTGGAGGAAATGGGTCCGTCCATCCAGAAATTCGTGATAGAAGCCAGGCCTTAGCGGAAATCATTTCGCGGCGACACCGTCCGCAGGCGCACGAACAGAGCATAAAGACGGGGCATCCTTAATCCGTCGATAAGGGGCGGCGCCGAACGATTCATGAGGCGCAAGTTCGACGCTCGATCATTCGACTATACCCTGGCAACGCGTCCCTGACGGGACGCGAAGAGACTAGCCCGGCACTTCAGTGCCGGGACTGCAGGGAGCCTATCCCCCAAGTCCCGTAGTGACGGCTGAGCCATGGCCGACGTAACTTCCACTGCACTCAATCATTCGTCCCTACGGGACTTGTACCTACATTGTGGCATGATCCCGGCACTGAAGTGCCGGGCTACCTTCACCGTGTCCCTACGGGACACAAGCGGAAGTTCTGTAGGCGAGGGCTTGTTCAACTTCCGTGTTATGGCTACGCATCATAACGGATGGGCGCAATCCCGAGGTGACTAATCTGGGGCCCACTCAGCATGTTTCTGGCCCCTCTCCCTCTGCGCCTGAAGCGCATCCCAGCCTTTCCGATGAAAGCTCCCTGATCTGACGCGGCCCCTTATGGACTGATCGGGGGGCATCCCTGAGTGTTGACAGCGCGGGGAGCGACGGATAACTTGTCTCGAAGCCGTAGACTGCTCGATATATTGGGCGGAATATGCGCGTCGGGATTCTTGGATCGGCGGCGCGGGCGCTTTCTACCGGCGTCCGAAGGGGCGCCGGTCGTGGCCGCCCAAAGACGGGCAGGGTACTTAAGGAGATCTTGGACATGATTCTGCGCCGATCGAACGTCGTAACTTTCTATCTGGGACTATCGTTGGCCCTGTGTGCAGCCCCGTCGACCGCGGCCGATCGGGCGGCGACCGTGGAAGATCCCCCCAAGTTGATCGCGGAAATCTACGACTCCGGCTTCAAGTTCGCCCATGACACCTACAATGGCATGGGGACGGGTAGCGACGGCAGGATCTATTACGTGCTTTCCACCGCGCCTCATGACGTCGCCGGCCAAATGTATCTCTTCGACCCGGCCACAAAGCAAATCAAACACCTCGGCGACCTGACCGAAGCCTGCGGCGAAAAGGACATGAAGGCGGTCGCCCAGGGCAAGATACACTGCAACTTCGTCGAGCACGCGGGACGGCTCTACTTCGCCACGCACACCGGCTTCTATGCCATCATCGACGACATGGAGAAGATGGGACCGCCGCCGCCGGGTTGGAAACAATATCAAGGCGGTCACTTCCTCGCCTACGACATGGCGACCGGCAGGTTCGACGACCTGGCGGTTGCCCCCGGCGGGGAGGGCATCATCACCATGAACATGGATGCGCAGCGTGGCCGGCTCTACGGACTCACCTGGCCCACCAGCCGATTCCTGCGCTACGACCTGGCCAGAAGAGACATGAAGGACCTTGGGCCGATGGCGCTGGATGGCGAGAATGGCAAGGGCGCGCGGTATCGCACGATTTGCCGGTCATTTGTCATCGATCCACGTGACGGCTCAGTCTATTTCAGCAACGGCGACGGGGCGATTCTCCGTTATGACTACGAGCGAGATGCCATCGAGACCGTCAAAGGCGAGGACCTCAAAAAGGACTATTTCGGCCTGTACGATCCCACCTCGCCGGGTCACATGGGGTACAACTGGCGTCAGGTTTTCTGGCGCCCAACTGAGAACGCGATCTACGGGGTCCACGGCAACTCGGGCTATCTGTTTCGCTTCGATCCGCGTATCCCGCGCGTGGAGGTGCTCGAGCGGATCACCTCGTTGCCGTCGAAGCGCTGCGGCATGTTCGACCAGTTCAGTTACGGATACCTGGGTTTCGCGCTCGGGCCCGACAGCCGGACGATCTACTATCTGACGGGCGGCCCGATCTATGAGAAAGGCAGGCGGGTGACCGGCAAAGATGTCACCGGCAAGGGCGAGGCCAAGGGGCTTGAAAATCTGCACCTGGTGACCTACGACATTCCCACGGCAAAGCACATCGACCATGGAGCGATCTTCATGAAAGACGGCCAGCGGCCGCTCTATGTCAATTCGATCGCCGTGGGTAACGACGGCAGCGTCTACACGCTATGCCGCATCAACCGCGGCGGCCACACGCTGACCGACTTGATATGCATTCCTGCGAAATCCATTGTTCTAAGGCAATAGCCTGCCGCTTTCCCTCTGGCGCCACAGCGGCTCCTGCTGTACCCTGGGCCCGGTTGAGGTGTGCCTGACCATGCAAATGCCGCTCCCACTGAGCCGACTGAACAAGCCGAATTCGGTCCATGGGCGTCGCTGGAGCCGGAGAAGTCATATAATGGCCGGCTGCTGGAATCCGGACGGCCGGGCGGAGGCCCACCATAGGCTGCTTGCGCGGTCTCATGCAGGTGCTTATGGCCTTATTACCGGGAAAGGTCGGCCATGGGAAGCATGACGTCGCGAGAAAGAGTTTGGAGGGCACTGAACCATGAAGAGCCGGACAAGGTGCCGCTTGATTTGAACGGCACCTGCTGTACCGCTCTGACGGGTGCCGCCTATAGCAGTCTGCGAGACTACCTGGGATTGCCGCCGGACCCGAAGCCCAGCATTTCCAGCCAGGTCATGATATCCGTTCGTGCTCGTGACGATTTGCTTCTCCGCTATGAGATCGATACCCGGACGGTCCACCTGAGAGCGCCGCTGGCGTCTAAAGGACGAGCACTGCCGGACAGATCATTCTATGACGAGTATGGCATTCGCTGGCGGCCTGCTTCCTTCTATTATGATGCCGTCGAGTATCCGCTGGCCCATGCGACCACGAACGATCTGGCAACAGCGGTATGGCCGGATCCCTATGACCCGGGACGCGTTGCCGGATTGCGGGAGGAAGCCCGGCGGTTGTATGAAGCCACGTCGTATTGCCTGGTGGCCGACATGCCCGCGTTCGGACCGTTCGAAGGCAGCTGCCTGGTTCGTGGCTATGAACAATTCTGCGTGGATCTTTTCACGGATCCGATGTTTGCGGACGCGCTGCTGGACAGATTCACCGAACTGGCCATCGCCTTTTATGAGGTGTTGCTTCGTGAAGTGGGCCCTTATGTACAAGTCGTCGCTCTAGGCGACGATGTAGGTATGCAGACGGGGCCGTTCATCAGTCCCGCCCTGTACCGGCGATTTGTAAAGCCCCGGCACAAACGGATCTTTGACTATATTCATGCACACACGACAGCGAAGATTCTCTATCACTCCTGTGGGTCGGTGTATGACTTGATCCCCGATTTTATTGAAGCGGGAGTGGACATTCTCAATCCTGTTCAGCGGAGCGCGGCCCGGATGGACTTGCGCCGACTGAAATGTGAATTTGGGGATGAGATATGTTTTTGGGGCGGCGGCATCGATATCCAAAGCCAGCTTCCGTTCTACACGCTGTCACAGATCGAAGACGAAGTTACGCGCACGCTGGAGATCATGTCGGTTGGCGGAGGCTATGTATTTTTCCCTACACACAATATTCAGGCGGATGTGACTCCTGACCGCATCGACTGCATGTTCAGGGCCGTGTTGAGCCACAGGGATCGAACGGGTGTTTCGGACACTTCCCCTGATGCCGGAAGTTAACCGGGCGGGAGCAGGGAGGACTGGGCAACTCGAAGCAAGGGTGCGCGCCGATTTGAGAATGTCCGGCCGGTGAACTCATGCAGCGCCGCTGCGAGGTGCTTGGGCGCCGGCGTGCTCGGCCCGTCGGCCTCCGACTGGCCGGGCGCCCGGATCGTCTGACCCAATGCCTTGAACGGATGCTCCAGTCCTGCCTTCCCCTGGTTGCCGGAAGGCTCTCTTAAGCAGGCTGTCAGGAATCCCGGGGCTTTCAAGCTTTCGTTTGCCGGATGGCCTCATAACGGACAGGCGGCGATCGCATCCAGGATCGCCATGCATGATCGGTCCAGGTGCTGTGCCGGAACATCTTCGGTCACGCCCATCAAGAAGCCTTTGCGGTCGCCGGCTTGACGGATAATCTCGACCGCGGTTTCCCGGATGCGTGCATCATCCTGGAGGTGGACGCTGGATGGGAAGTTGACCCACAGCCTCTTTCCCGGCCATGCCTCCAGCGCCTCATCCACCGGCACATCGCAGTCCGGCGGCGGGGTAAAGGCTTCCACAAAGTCCAGGCGGCTTTCCCGGACCGTTGCCAGAATCGCCCGGTTGTTCGCGTCCAGATGACAACCCAGGAACTTGCCCTGCTCGTGAAGGCGATCGGCGAAAGCATTCCAGCACGGCCGGATAAGGTCGCGCACCCGGTCAGGTCCGAGCATTTCCGGCACAACGTTGCCGCCGTAAAGGATGTAGTCCGCCGGGCTCTTCGCCGACACGTCGTACATTCTGAGGTGGCCCCGGACCAACGCCGCGTGCAGCTCCATCAACGCGTCCGGATTGTCCGCCAGCTCGAGGCAGAACTGCTCCTGTCCGATCCACAGGAGCTGGATATCCATCAATGGTTCATAGCAGGTGTGGGCGATGACCTTCCCGGACTGTCCGATTCCGGCGATCTCAGCCAGGAATTGATCGTATTGCGGCACATATTGCGTGTCGTCGACGATGAACTTGGCCACACGGTAGTCGTCCCTGGACCTGATCGGGTGTTCCACCATGACATGCGCCAGCGCGGCTGCCTTGTTGTAGGAGCTGAGCGACCCCACCGGCGTGCCGTAAACCGTCCGGACACTCCCATCGGGTTCGCGGATCTCCGTGACTTTGACGTTGGGCGTAACCTTAGTCCAGATGTTGCGCCGGGCGCAAATTGCCATGCCGCGGGCCTGGAGCGGCCGCGGATCGAATCCTGGCGGGAAAAGGACGTCGTAAAACGAAAACGGCACATATGCGGGCGCACCGCCGGAAAGTGCCAACTCAATTTCGTCACGGTGATTTCGCACAGGATTGCGCCTCTCGGTCAAAATGTCCGCCCAACCGGCAGAGGTTATGCTGAAGACTGCAACAAGGCAAGCGCCTGCCTTGCGAAGCTTTCGAAGTCCGGCGCACACTTCGATCTGGTCGGCAGGCAGCAGCACTCCGAAGCGCGGCATTGGCACGCGGCTATTGCGCGAAACGCCCTGATACTCATGCGCTTGGCGCGTCTCGAGCATAATGGAATGCTTCGAGCATTGGGGCGGGATCATCGACCGGGGTAAAGGCGTGCGCGCGAGCCACCCTGCTTCACTTGCTTGGATTCCTTGTCCGATCGGGCTTCTAATGAGGGGTAATATTTTCCCGTGCGAAAAAACTTGATTATTGCGGCCGCACGGTGGATTTTCTTTTTCTTATCGTAGCGGGATTGAGTGGTCCTCCACCTCGAGAGGTAGAATCATGAAAATAATGCTTTCGATTTTCGGGCCGACGACGCCGGGAGAAGACGCTGCGAAGGTTGCAGCTAATCTCCGGCTCGCCGGATGCAATTCCCTTCTGTTTTTCACCAGCTTGTATCATGGATACCGATTGATCCTGCGGCGTTATCCGCACAAAGCCATCTACAGTCTGGAGACCGACCGGGTCTACTACAAGCCCGACCTCGGGTTCTACAAGGATTGTCTCCTGAAACCCGAGCGTAGTCTGGAGGCGGGGGACAAGGATTACGTCGCCGACCTGTCGGCAGCCTGCAGGAGCGAGGGAATACGCTTCTCTGCGCTGATTCCCATGTGTGCCGGAGAACGGATCGTCCAGGCGTGGCCGAACCTGGCGGTCACGAACCTGTACGGATCCAGGGACAGGCTCTTCCTGTGCTACAACAACCCCGACGTGCGCGCGTATCGCTTTGCCATGGTGCGGGACATCGTCGAACGTTACGAGATCGACGAGCTGATGTTGGACAAGATACCCCAGACCATGCTGGAGTTGTCAGCGCTGTCGGGTCTTTTTGATCCGCCGCTACGAACGGTCGGGAGCTTCTGCTTCTGCGAGCACTGCAAGAAAAGGGCCGGGAAGTCCGGCCTGGACCTCGAGGAGGTGCGCGCCCGAGCCCTCGAAATCGCCAACCGGTCGCTGCGAATTCCACCGTATGTCATCGCCGCTCTGAGCGATCAGCTGATGGGTGACACGGAAATCCCCCTGTTGTTGCTCGAGGAGCCGCTCCTCTATCGAATGCTGCAGTTCCGCTTCGAAACTGCCGTGGAATTTGTAGGTCAGGTTCGCGATCTGGCCAAATCGCTGCGTCCGGGCATCGTCATGCAGGCGGCATTTGTTCCGCCCTGTCATGTCGGCCACGACATGACTTCCCCCCGCAGCTGGCTGACCATTCAGAGCTACCAGAAGTATCGGGATGTCCTGGATGAGATCCTGTGCGTGGCACATTGGGAACCGGAAGTGGTCCGCTTTGAGACCGCACGCGCGGTGGATGCAGCCGAAGGCAGGGTCAAGATCACGGCCAGCATGCGCCTATATGGAGCGACGCGGCCCGAGGAGGTCGCCCTGCTGGGCGATGCCGCACTGGCCGGCGGGTCCGATGGAGTCTCCTTTTTGGGATACGATGTCACCACCGACGAGCTGCTGAAGGCGCTGCGCAAGTGGGTGGACGAAAAGGGGCGCGGCAATGGCTAAGCTCGCGCTCAATGGCGGTGCTCCCGTTCGTCAGAAGTCTTTTCCAACCTGGCCCGAGGTCGCCCCGGACGACGAAGCGGCGGTTCTGGAAGTCGTTCGCGGCGGCCGCTGGTGGATGTACGCCTATTCTTCGACCGAGCTGGCGGGGGAAGGTACGGAAGGGGGATCGCGGGTGGAAGCCTTCGAACGGGCTTTTGCACTGTTTCAGCACGCCCGCTACGCGGTCACCACCACCAGTGGATCCGGCGCCCTGGAGATCGCATGCCGGGCGGCGGGTCTGAAGCCCGGCGACGAGGTTATAACCACACCTTATACCTTTGTGGCGTCGAGCTCGTGCATCCTCAACGCGCTCGCGCTCCCTGTCTTTGTGGACATCGACGCCCAGAGCTACAACCTCAACCCGGAACTGGTTGAACGCGCCATCACCGACAGGACGCGGGCCATCCTCCCGGTTCATTTCGGCGGAAACATCGCCGACATGACCCGGCTGTGCGAGATCGCCCGACGGCACAACCTGTTCATCATCGAAGACTCGGCTCAGGCGCAGGGAGCATCGCTGCAGGGGAACCGCTGGGCGGGAACGCTCGGCAATATTGGGATCTTCAGCCTGCAGCAATCCAAAATCCTGACCTGCGGCGAAGGCGGCGTCCTCACCACCAATGATCCGGAACTGGCTCGTCTGGCGTGGTCCCTCCGGCATTACGGGCGAACCGAAACCGGCCTGTGGTATGAGCATTTCCGCCTGGGCTGGCATTACCGGATGACGGAACTGCAGGGAGCCTTGCTGCTGTCACAGCTGGTTAAGGTTCCCGCCCAAAACGCGCGCAGGCAGAGAAACGTCTCCGCTTTGTTTGATGCGCTGAAGAGTTTGCCCGGTGTCGCACCGTGCCTCCAGAATCCCGAGACTGATCAGCCGGTCTACTATCTGGTGATCCTGAAATATGACCTCAATCAGTGGGACGGCATATCGCGGGAGAACGTGCTGGCCGCCTTGCAGGCCGAGGGGATTCCTTGCGTCGGCGGATACAGCTTTCCCCTGTACGAAAACCCCATGTTCCGCACGATCGATTTCAACGGGGAGACTTCGCCCTACCGTATCGGCCGCAGCGAAAAGATCGATTTCAGCCGGTATCGAGGCTCCTGCCCGGTAGCCGAGAAGGCGTGCCGGGAGGAGGCCATCTGGCTGACTCACAACATGTTTCTCGGGACGGAGGATGACGCCCTCGATGTTGCCCGGGCCTTCGAAAAGGTCTACGAGAACCGCGACGAAGCAAGGAAAGCCGGTCTGCCATGAGAGCCGGCTATGCAGTGAGAGACATCTCACCCAAGCCCGGCCTCACCCTGAGCGGGTTTGCAGCCCGATGCAACCGGCCTTCGGAGGGCATCGACGATCCTATCTTTGTCCACGCCCTGGCGGTCGAGGACGATGCGGAAGTTGCTCTCCTTCTGGTTTTCGACCTTCTGGCGCTCGGCGAGGAGATCACCGATGAGTTGACTCGCGCTCTGGACGGTCTCCAGCGCAACCGGCGAGTGAAGCCCATACTCTGCTGCACCCACACGCACAGCGCGCCGGCAACGATAGAGCTGATCGGTTGCGGCATCCCGGACCGGGGATACTGGAACCTGCTGGTGCAGGCCGCCGGCGAAGCGGCCCGCGAGGCCATTGCGGACCTGCGCCCTGCCAGGCTCCGGTTCCAGACCGTCCCCGTGAGAGATGTTGCCTACAATCGCCGTTCGGTGCTCGAGGACGGCCGCGTCGTCATGACCCGCAACCCCAGCGCCGCGGTTGTGAAAACAGGTCCCACATGGGACAGGCTCCTGCTATGCTGCCTGGAGGACGAGCAGGGCCGTGGAATTGCCGGAATTGTGCACTGGGCGGCCCATCCCTGCGTGGTCTGCACCAACCAGGTGTCTGCCGACTACCCCGGCGAGCTGCGCAAGCGGCTCTCCCTGGCCTACGATCTTCCCTTCCTCTTCCTGCAGGGCGCGGCCGGCAATATCAATCTCCCATTCCGCCGCATGACACGCAGGGAGATGCTGGAGGACACCGAGTCCCTGATGAAGAAGGTTGGGCATCAGCCCTGGCCCGAGACGGCGGGTGCGGCGACGTCGGTTCTGATTGATTGTCCGGTCCGCCTTCGATACGCGCCGGTCCCGCCAATCGCAGAGCTGGATGCGATCCGGAGGGGAATGCAGGAAATCGCCGAGACCGGCTCCGGCCCGGATCCGGTGATGGCGATCCTGGCAAACATCCTGAACGTTGAGCCCGGGCAGCAGGTCGATCCTCTCATGCTGCGTTACATCGCGGGTGCGTTGCACCAGTGGAGCGATCAGATTTTGAATCGCTACGCCAGCCTCCCCGGCGGCTGCGACTTGTCGGCGAAGGTCTGGAAACTCGGACCACTGGTCTTCTGTTTTGTCGCTGCCGAAGTCTTCGCCGAAACCGCGATCGAAATCCAGAACGCCTTTCCCGACCGTTGCGTCACGACAGTTGCCTACAGCAGCCCCCTCGTCGGCTACCTTCCCACCGACGAAGCTCTGCTCGAAGGAGGCTATGAAGTGGAGTACGCCTACCGCTTCTACGGCCATCCCGCGCACTTTGTAAGGAGTTCAGAGCCCGCTGTCGTGCGTTCGCTGAAGGACGCCATCGGATCGGTCTTGAGAAACGCGCCATGACTCAGATCGACCTGGGCATCATCATTCTCTACCTCGTTTCGATGTTGGGAATCGGGCTGTATTACCGCCGGTTCGCAGATCGGGGGCTGGAGAATTTCTTTTTGGCCGGACGGAAAGTTCCCGGTTGGCTCAACGGAGTGTCCTACGCCGCTGCCATGGTCAGTGCGGACGCCGCCACCGCCTATGGCGGCCTCGCTGTGGTCACCGGCGTCTTTGTCTGCTGGTGGTATCTCAGCCGCTTCGGCCTGGCGCTTTTCGTCGGCGCCGTACTGTTTGCCTTCTTCTGGCGGCGGCTGGGATTCTTCACCAGCATGGAGTTTTACGAACTTCGCTTCACCGGCAAGGCGGCGGCCCTGATGCGTACCTGGATCGCCTTTCGTACCTCCTTGATCGCGATGACGGCCTGGACCGGCATCACCCTGCTGGCGGCCGCGAAAATCCTGGGCCCGACGGTAGGCCTGGGCAAGTTCCAGACCATACTGCTCGTGGTTCCGATCTCTTTTGCCTACGTCTTTCTGTCGGGATATCAGGGTGTCGTTGTTTCGAATCTCATTCAGATGTGCATCTTTCTTGCGGGCGCTCTCTGCCTGGCGATCCTCACGGTGATGCATTTCGGAGGACCGGACGGTTTCGCCCAAACGCTCGTGACCCATTTCGGGGAGGCCGGCGCACAGATGCTGCACAACTTCCCCCCTGCCGATCACGCGGTCTTCCCCATCGTGGCAGCGCTGGCGTGGCTGTTTGGTCAGACCATTGGATACGGTGGCGACGCGGCTCCCATGGGCGGCGCGATGGAAGGCCAAAGGATTCTCTCGTCACGCAGCCCGCGGCACGCAGTAGTGATGTACGTCGTCACTGCGGTCACGATGTTCACCCTGGTGCTGCTGGTTTCCCTCCCCTGCATGGGAGCCGCCGTGCTGTGGCCGTATCTTCGGGAGCCGACCGCAGATCGGGAGCTTGCCTACGGCCTGCTGATGAAGAAGATGCTCCCTGCTGGGGCGATGGGATTGGTGGCGGCCGGGATGCTGGCTGGCGTGATGTCGACTGTCGCGGACAATCTGAATTTCGGCAGCCAGGTAATGCTCAACGACCTCTACCGGCGCTGGATTCGCCGCAGCGCATCCGAGCAACATTACCTGCTGGTCGGCAAGTTCTGCATGGTCATCATCCTCGGCCTGGCCATCACCGTGGTTTACAAGGCCCAGTTCATATTCAACGTTGCGGTGTTTATGCTGCAGTTCAGTGCCGCGGAGTTGCCGGCCAACTGGGCCCAATGGTGGTGGTGGCGCTTCAACGGAAAGGCCAGGATCGCCGCCTCGTTTGGAGGGGGCGCGATCTTCTGCCTTGTGGTTCCGGGACCGCAACTCCTGCATCGCCTGGGGGCCGAGTGGGCGCGCGCCCTGATCATCCCATGGTGGTACCAGACTTTCCTCGTCATGGGGCTGACCACCCTGCTCTGGGTCAGCGTGGCGCTGATGACCAGGCCGGATCCCACACCTGTGCTTGCCGACTTCTATCGCAGGGCACATCCCTTCGGTTCCTGGGGACCGATCCACCGGGTATGCCAGGGGATGGAGGGCGGCGAGGCTATGGACGGGCGGACGGGCTGGGGTCCGGTGTGGCGCGGCTTTGGGATTGCCGGTCTCGGAGGAGTGTCCGTGATGTGCTACATCCTGGCACTTTCCAATGTGATGGTGGGATCCGCACTGGCCGGTTCGCTTTATGGGGTCGCGGGGCTTGTCCTCATGCTGATGTTCATCCGCCTGCTGTCCCCCTACCTCGACACCCTGGAAAAACACTGAACGACCCTTGCCCGTAAGGTGAGGGGCTCGCACGATATTCCTCATTGTCCATCATGAGGATTCTTCATGATCCTTTCGGTTCAATCTCCAGCTTCACATAGCCCCGGAAGGTTTCATTGGCCTGCAGGAACAAGCCGGTTGGTATTTCTGCAGCGCTGTTCGTCGCCTCTATGCCGATGCAGCAGAAGCCCGCGGGCGCACCTGCCGGCCAGCCGCCGCGGTTGAGCCAGATGCCCCAGAAAGGCTGGTCCGTGGAGAGCCTGACAACCGACTCCTCCCTTTCCAGGATCACAGGCCCTGAAGAGGAAACAAAGAATTTACCGCACGTACCATCAGGGCAAAAATCGTCCAGCACGCGTTCGTGCGCCAACACGACCCGCAACAGGCCGTCCACGCTGAAAAGCGCGTGGCTCGCCCACAGGTATTCCAGGGGAAGCGCGCCCGTATTCTTCGCCTCGAAGCGGACCAGGAGCGTGTATTCGGCAGGCGATGAAAAGGCCCGCCTCGCCGTCAGGTCCGCGAACGCCCATTCCTGAGTGACGTCTTCTTTCGTGACGCGCAGGTCCGGCCCATGGCCAACCAGGCGGCCCATGACACCGCTCTGTCCGTGGGCCTCGATGGTGGGAAAACACTCGTCCCAGCCCCGGGGATGGAAAATGCGGCCGTCTCCCAGATCGAAGTCATAGTCCGACCAGTGAAGCAAGGAAGGCCCGCCCCGGAAGGAGAGCCTGATCAGCGTGCCCCCCGGGTCGAACTCAAGAGACCATCCGCCGAGTTCATGGGCGCCAGGAACAGGCTTATCTTTGTCGTGCGTCTTGCCGGAGGCCATCATGTCTTCTTCTTTCCGCCAGGAGTGAAAACCGCCTTGAATACCCTCTCCTTATGACTCTTCAGCATCTCCATGGCCGTCCGGTACTCTTCAAACGGCACAATGACGTCCGCGAGCAGAGCCGTATTGATTTTCTTCTTCTTCATTAGATCCAGGCAGGGCTTGAACGCGTTTAGCGACCGGCACGCGCCCAGCACGCTTAATTCCTTCATGTGGATCAGCCCCATTTCGAGCGGCTGCGGCTTCCAGATGTAGCTGAAAATGACCAGGGCGCCCCGCGGCCGCAACGCCTTGATTCCGATGTCCGGCGATCCCCCCGCGCCTGTCGCTTCAATGACGACGTCGAGACCCTGTTTTGGGGCATGTCTGCCCACAACCCCGGCGATGTCCTCCTCGTGTGTGTTGCAGGTGACAGCGCCGGTTTGAGCGGCAATCCGCTCCAGCCGCCTCGGATAATGGCCCGCCACGATAATCGTCTTTGCCGCCATCGCCCTGGCCACCTGCGCATGGAGAAATCCAAACGGCCCATCTCCGATGATCAGAACCGAGTCGTTCTTCTTCAGTCCCGCGCGCATGAAGCTCTCGTAACACACGGCAACGGGCTCGGTCAGCGTTGCCGAAAGGGAATCCACGCCTGCAGGGACAAGGTGCGCATTTGCCGAGTCGATGGCTACATATTCCGCCCATGCGCCGGGCGTATCCCGGTCTCCCAGATGGCGGTAATTGGCGCACAGGTGCTGGAGCTTGTGCCTGCATTTTCCGCAAAACTGCACGGGATTCAGGGCCACGCGATCCCCAGCTTTGAATCCCTTGACCCTCTTCCCGACCTCCGCCACGGTCCCGGCCGCTTCGTGCCCGGGAATGAGCGGCGGAACCGCGCCGAAACCCGCAAGATGGAAGTCTGATCCGCAGACAGCCGCGTACTCGACCTTGACGACGAGGCGGCCCGCCTCGGCATTGGGCCTCGGCACCTCCTCGACCACAAAGTCAACTCCCCCTTTCCAAACCAGTGCTTTCATGGAAGGCTCCTTTCCTCCCTAACCGTTGAGATATTCCAGCGCCGTGAGAGTCATGATCCGGCACGGTTCGAGCAGGCGGTCAATTCTCACGTATTCTGCATCGGCATGCGCGAATTCATTGTCGAATCCGCACAGGACCGTGGGCACACCTCCCAGGGGCACCAATCGGTTGGCGTCGGTCACAACGGAGACGCCCTTGAATTCAGGCGTTATTCCTGTGACGGACTGGATCGCGCGACATTGGGAGCGCACGACGGGATCTTCCCTGTTCACAGCATAGGATTCACCGACAAACATCCAATCGCACACTACCAACACTCCGGCGGGTAACGGAACGGAGGCCAGGATCCCATCCATCTCTTTCCGGACGTCGGCCAGTTTCTTGTCAGGATGCCACCGGCGGGTGCCCTGAAGGGTGCAGGAGGCCGGAACACGGTTGTAGAAATCGCCGAAATGCATCTGTCCCGTAAACAGGCTTTCGGGGGAGAGAAGCTCCCACGTGCTCTTTGCCCCGGCAAGTTTCGCGCCCTGCTCATCAAGTGCCTGCGCCACGGAAAGGCAGGTATGGAAGAAGCCCGGGGCGCCTCCCGGATAATTCAATTCATGACAGGCTTGTCCGCTGCGCGTGACTGTGACATTCCAGACGCTCTGCCCTTTTCCGGCCAGAACAACCGCCCCGTCCGCCGAATGGGTGTTTTCCGCAACCAAAGCGGCGTTTCCGACAATCCCTGTTTGTATCAGGCTCGTGATGGAACCCGAGTCTCCCGCAGGCGCCTCGTGCAGGCCGTAGACCGTTACCAGGATCTGTCCGGCAAAATCACACCCGGTCTCCGAAAGCACCCGGACAGTCTCGAGGATGCCGGCCAGGCCGCTTTTCATGTCCGCGGAGCCACGGCCGCGAATGATCTTATCGTCGCGGGAAGGAGGCGCGTGGGGCACATCGATATGATCGATGTGGCCGGCGAGCTGAAAGATCCTGCCGGGCCTGTTTCCGGAAAGACGCCCGATGACAGCGGGACTCGAGGGAAAGGTTTCATCCACCTGCACGCTCGCGCCGGCCTGCTCCAGCATTGCGGCGAAAGCGAGCGCGGCCCTGCGCTCGTTTCCCGTGGGGCTGGGGATGTTCACCAGCTGCCACAGGTCTTCAGCCATCCGGTTCAGGTTAATTCGGTTGATGATGGGATTCATCCTCTGTTACTCCTCGAAGCTGCAAAAGAAACCTCGGAGTCTACCCCCAATCGCATGGTTTTCGTGTCGCACCTTCGGCGCTTCGAATGCATTGCCATTCTTAATCCCGGCCTGACGGCCGGGCCTATGCACTGCCGCCTCTTCGAGGCTGCTCTGGAAGTGGATGGCAGAATAAAGCTTCGACCGATCGTGCAAAGAAACGAGGCGCGAAGCGCCGGTAGTGAGTAGCCACGCGCGTAAGCGCGTGGTTACAGACGACAAACACATTCGAGGCCCGAAAGGCCGGCACATTTGAGCCGAACGATTCACTCACACGTTCTCAGGCATCAGATTCATTTTGACAGTCCTGCAGGATTCCGCCATCTCCAACGCTCACTTGCGCCCGGTGCCGCGGGAAAGCGGGGGCTCGGGTACCTTTCATATTTTGACTATGCCGGGATGCCGCTCCTGTCTGGCCGCCGTTTTCAAGCCGTGACCGTTTCCAGGGCCTCTTTGAGGCTCTTATCAATAAGATGGCACATGTAGTCGATGTCCGCTTCTTCCGCGATGAGCGCGGGTGCCACCGCGAACCAGTCCGGGTTGATGCGCATGATGAGACCGTTCTTGAGGGCCGTCTTCTTGAGCGCGTGCCCGAGCTCGGCGAAGGGTACGTTGGTGCGCGTGTCCTTCACCAGTTCCAGGCCACGGAGGAGTCCCTTGCCCCTGATCTCCCGTATCACGCCGTATTGCCTCAGGCCTTCCAGCTTTGAAACCAGGTACTCGCCCAGTGTGACGGCCTTCCGGCAAAGATCCTTTTCGATGATCTCGTCAATCACCGCGATGCCCGCAGCAGCGGCCAGCGGGTTGCCGGCAAAGGTGTGGCCGTGCGCGAACTGCACGTCGGCCTCCGCAGGGCCCAGGAAGGCGTCCCCCATGTCGGCGCGCGCCATCATGGCACCCAGGGGAATAGCCCCGCTCGACAGCCCCTTCCCCGCGCAGATGATGTCGGGCGTGACGCCAAAGGTCTGGGCCGCGAACATGTTGCCCGTGCGTGCAAAGCCCGTAATCACCTCGTCAAAAACAAGGCAGACGTTGTATTTGTCGCAGGTGGCGCGCAGCATTCGGAAAAATTCGTCGGTAGGCGTAACGATGCCACCCGTATTGGATATAGGCTCGATGATGACCCCGGCAACGGTCTCCGGATCCTCGCCCACGATGACATCCTCGATCATGCGGGCCGAGAACCGGTTGGCCTCTTCCCAGCTTGGCATCCGGTCCCGGTAATGGAGCGGGGAGAAGGCCTTGAGGAACCCACCCATCTGGGGTTCGAACTTTGTCTTGCGTCTTCCCGTGCCGCTCGCGGCCATCGCACCGAATGTCCCGCCGTGATAGCCCTGGTAGCAGGAGATGAATTTGTACTTGCCCGGATGGCCGGTCTGCTTGTGATACTGCCTCACAAATTTGAGGGCCGACTCCGTGGATTCGGATCCCCCGCTGTAAGGCTTGACGTAATCGAGCGACCCCGGTGTAACCGAACCCAGCTTCTCGACAAAGTCCAGCGCGATGTCCGAGATGCCGTGCAGTGGCGGAGTGAAGCTGATCTTCTCCATCTGGGAACGCAGCGCTTCCATAACCCTGGGATGGCGGTGCCCCAGCACTGCCACAAAAATGCCGCCGATCGCGTCAAAGTATTTCTTCCCGTCCGAATCCCAGTAATAAAGCCCTTCCGCCCTGTTGAGGATGAGCGGGTTCTTGAGGAACTCCATGGTCTGCTGGTAATCCAGGAAGGTCAGCTTGAGCAGTCTCTCCTGGCGAGGGGTGAGTTTCATGGTTTTCATCCCTTTTCCATGAGGTCAATCACTCGTCTCAGCCTTTCCGTGTTCCGCTTTGCCTCCTCGATCGGGAGAAAGATGAGGTTGGCGGTCACAAGCCGCGGCATGACATCCTCCACCACCGGGCACAGCCCCTTTTCATACCGGTAGTCGCTTTTTTTGACGAAATGCGGACACAGGTTTGGGCACCTGTAATTGCCGTACGCGCTTGCGTTCTTGAAAAAGTCGAACGAGTAGGGCGCGACCTGGTTGAAGCCGAAACACAATCCCGTCTTCAGCCTTGTGTTGAGCTGTTTGAATCGCTGGTAGCTCATCCCATGCTGGTCGCCTTGCCATTTGCATGCGAACCAGTAGCCGGCCTGGACCGCTTCTTTCGGAACACGGCGGGGTTCCAGCCAGGAACAGCCGGCAATGGCGTCGTTGAAAATCTTCAGCGTCACGTTGTAATAGTTCCGCACGATGTTATCCACCCGCTTCAGCTGGGCGAGCCCCATGGCTGCGGTCATCTCGTTCATGCGCCAGTTCAGGGTCATGATGACCGGGCTCTCGCCGGAAAACTTCCAGATGTTTTCCATCTTGTGAGCCAGCCTTTTGTCCCTGAGGGTGATCATGGCCCCGTCACCCGTTGAAAGCTGCTTGAATTCCTGGAAACTGAACATTCCGATGTCGCCGAATGTACCGACATGGCGGCCTTTCCAGTAGGTGCCGATCGCATGGGCGCAGTCCTCTATCAAGAACAGCTTGTGCCTGTCGCATATCCGCTTTATCTCATCGATGCGTGCGGGCAGGCCCCAGAGGTGGGTCACAATGACCGCCTTGCTGTTATTGGTGATGTTCGCCTCAAGGGATCGGGGATCCATCAGGTAAGTGTCCGGGTCAATGTCGACGAACCTGGGGACCGCGTTCATGTAGATAGTGGCGAGCGCGCCGAAATGGACCACCGGGTCACACAGGATCTCGGTCCCCACGCCGGCGCCGCTGACGCTGACGGCGTCAGCCAGCGCGCCCATTCCGTTGACGCGGGCCAGGGCGACCTTGGCGCCCGTATATTCCGCAAAGGCCTCCTGGAAGCGGTCCACCATGCCGCCCTGGTTGAAGAAAATGCTCAAGTTTCCGCGTTTCAGCACTTCCTTGAAATAACCCAATTCGAGGTCATCGAACCCGCGGATTTCCTTTGCGAATTTCGTGTAATTCATCTATTCCATCCTTTCCACTTCAATGGTTTTGCCCGTTTCAGCGGACTTGACTGCGGCAAAGCAGGCGATGCTTGTCTTGTAGGCGCTCTCCACGTCATTGATGCACTTCCTGTTTTCCAGAAGCATGTCAACGAAATGGTCCATCAATTTGCCCCACGGCTCGCTGATCCCGCCTTGGACATTGTCGGGAATCCAGGAGCCGGGCAGCTCCAGGCACTCTTTCTCATGGGCGCTCTCATCAAAACGGGGCCTGGAATCCAGGTAGATCCTGTTATTTACCACGGATCCTTTGGTCCCATACAGCCGCAGATTGAAAGTGAAGGGAAGAATGGGGCCCACGCAGCATTGGACTTTGCCCAAGGCGCCGTTTTTGAACCTGAACATCACGATGGCGGTATCCTCGGTCTCCACCTGAATTTTGCGCGGCAGCAGTATGCCCTTGAAGCAGCTGACTTCCTTGATGTCGCCAAAACAAAAACGGATGAGGTCGACATTGTGGCCGCCGCCCGCGTGCAGGATGCTTCCCGCAATATCGTTCTTGCCGAGCCAGGACCAGATGTCCAGATTGCCGGGTACGTAGTGAAGGTAATCGGATTCTATCATGAACGGCTTGCCGAGCTTTCCCTCGTCGAGCAGGTTCTTGGCATACTGGTATAAAGGATTGAGCCGGCGGTGGTAGCCGATCAGATATTTGACTTTGGCCTTTTCCGCTGCCTCGCGGATCCGCCTGCAGTCCGCTGCCGTGATGGCCATGGGTTTCTCACAATAGATGTGCCGACCATGTCTTGCTGCGGCAATGCACATTTCCGCGTGCTGTTTGTTGGGCGAGGCAATGACCACCGCGTCGATATCGCTCTTGAGCAACTGGCGGTAATCCGTGTAGGTCATGCATTCGAGGCTGTGTTTCTTCTGGAAATCGGCCATGGCCTGGGGCCGGGTATCCGCAATACCCGCAAGAATCGCTTTGGGATTGGCCAAGATGTTCCTGGCGTGCTCGCTGCCAATCCACCCGATCCCGACAAGCCCCAGCCTGATCTTTCCTTTGTCTTTCATGCTTTGATCTCCTTCTGCATCATGCGTGATACTCCGTTAAGGAAGCACCTGATAGGTTTTGATGGCTCCCCTGGCCTCCATGGGGCAGAAACACTCCGCGTACGCGCATCCGACCTGCTGGCCCCGGAAGGCGGCGGTTCTGGCGGTGAGCACCTTAATGCCTGTGCCCAGCGCGGCTTTCATGGCTGTTTCCTGCGATTCGTGGCAGAGGAGAAGCTCCGCCTTTTCCTCGAACTCGGCTGAAATATCCGTGTAGTGGGACGCAGGGAAAAGGATGGGGCCGTGCGGCTCGATCAGAAAGACCGCCGGCGACTCGGGCAGGGGCTTACTCTTGGTGCGGAGAACCGGGAGGGGTGCATGCATGGCGCACTGCTTGACAAGGTAGTGCGTGCTGACGTGGTCCAGGTTATAGTCGTTGTGGTAGTGCGTGAAGACCAGCTGCGCCCGGGTTTCGCGCAGGGCCTCGATGAGACGCAGCCGCAGCTCCGGCGTGTCATAGAGGAACTCGTCGTGTTCCCGGAGGTTAATGTAGCGGCCGCCCGCGGCGCGTGCCAGCGCGCTCATCTCCCGGTGCCGGATGGCTGCGGCCTTCTTCCGGCTGATGCCCGGATTCTGCACAAAGCCCTTGCTGCCGTCCGTGATCGTGATGAAGAACAGGGAGTCACCGCGCTTCTTACACTTGAGCATGGTGCCCAGACAAAACATCTCATCATCCTGGTGAGCCATGACCGAAACAACATTCATCGCTTTCCCCTCTATCTCTTTTTGTCCCGTGCACTCGCGCCGGGCCAGCGGAACTCTGCTGGCCGGCACCACCTTGTCCTTGATCACGTCATCATGGCCGATGCTTCTGTTGATCAGACAGCACGGCCGACATGGGTCTCTAACCCGATGTGGCAGTTCGGATTAGTGACACAACCGGCGCGGACTTACTTATAAGCATTTCCACGTGCGCACACAAGTGGGAAGTCGGATTCAAGAAGCTCAAGCTGGCGATCCCTTACGGCCCCGCCGACGGCCGCGAGGGCATACGCAAGAACGAGGAGCTGGTGAAGCGGGCGCCGCACTGCGAGTTGCAGGCGGTTGCGGAGAATACCGGCGGACAGTCAACGCGTGAATGCCGGCGCGGCCACACTGACCTGTGGGAGGTGGCAGAAGGAGCAGGCGCCTGTTTGAGCGAGAGGGTTGGCGCGGTGATGCCCGGGGCGGAGGAGTTCGATTTCGGCGTGGCACTTTGAGCAGGGGTAGCCGCGGGCGGTTGCCATTTTATGGGCGCGGGCAAAGTGGGAAAAGCCGGGGTGGGTGCCGAAGAAGACCATGGGGAGTTGGTGGCAGGCCTGGCAGAAGGCTTGGGGCGGTTGAGGGGCCTTCCCAGGCTGTTCCTCGGGACGGGGGGTTGAAGCGCGGGGCACAGGCACGGCGGCGCGCCCGGCACGGCGGCCTTGGACGAGGGCTGGGCCGAGGAAGGTGCCTTCCAGGCCGGCTTTGCCGTTAATACCCCCGAGCCCCGCGACCTCGCCGGCGGCAAATAGGCCGGGGATGGGTTTGCCTTTCGCATCGAGGACGCGGCAGTCGAGATCGATCAGTAGGCCGCCCATGTTTTTGCGAGTCATGGGGAAGGCCTGGATGGCGTAAAAGGGCGGTTGGGTGAGGGCGCGGGGCGGAGGGGCTGTAAAGACCATGAGCCAATTGGGGAGGGCCTCAGGGCCGAAGCGGTGGAATTCGGGGTCGTCGCCGCGCACGACCGATTCGTTGTAGCGGGCGACGGCGGCTTCGAGGGCTTCGGGAGGGAGGCCGGCGGCTCGGGCGAGTTCGGGCCAGGTGCGGCCGGACCTGGTGACGGATGGATTGTCGACGAGAAGGCGCTTTGCTACGGCGGGGTCTGCCCAGTCGGTGCCGGAGTAGCGGAGGTCGTCGAGGCCGGGAGCGTCGAAGACAAGCCAATAGGTGGCGGGTTGCTGGCGGATGACGGCTTCAACAGTGTAGCGGGAGGCGGCCCACTCGTTGACAAAACGGCGGCCCTGGGCGTTGATCCAGAGGGCGTTCAGGTTGCGGACGCTGACGGCGCGATTCTGGCCGGGGAAGCGGGGGTCGGGGACGCCGAACGGGTAGTGCCACTGGTGGTCGAGTCGGTGGGTGGCGGCGCCGGCTTCGGCAGCCATGAGGAGACCGGCGCCGGAGGAGTTGGCGCTGGCGCCGAGGAGGAGGCGATCGGGCTGAGGCCAACCGGCGCGCCAATGTTGGCGGACGAGGCGTTCGTTGCCTTGAAAGCCTCCGGTGGCGAGGATGACGGAGCGGGCGTGGATGCGGATGGGAGAGTTCCAACGGAGGTCGCGGCCGCGGGCGCCTGAGACCGCACTCGAGTCCAGTCTCAAGAGGCGCTCGATGCGGGTGTTCCAGCGGAAAGAGATGTTGGGGTATTTCAGACACTCGCGATAGATGGGGCGGAGAAGGCCGAGGCCGCGTTCGGAGTTTTCGTGGAAACGGCGGACGTGGTTGCCGGCCTGCTGGCGGAGAGCGGTGAAGCGGACGCCGAGGGAGGTGAGGTAGTCCCAGATTTCGGAGCGCGAAGTCTGGACGAAAGTTTCGGCCCAGGCGGGGTCGGAGTCCTCGCCCCAGGCGAGCATGTCGCGGAGGGCGAGTTGCGGAGAGTCTTGGTAGCCCTGTTTGCGCTGGAGGGGGGTATCGACGATGAAGAGGCCGCCTTCAGAGAGGACGGCGTTGCCGCCGAAGACAGAGTTCATTTCAACGACGCTGACGCGGGCGCCGCGGAGTCCCGCCTGGTGGGCGGCGGAGAGGCCAGCGAGTCCGGCGCCGACGACAAGGACGTCGGTTTCGACGACGACTTCATGGAAGCGGCGCCAGGAGAGCCAGCCGGCGGCACAAACGGTGAGGGCCAGGGCCGAGGCGAGAACACGGCGCGAGGTGGCGGAGGCCATAGTCACTCTGCAGCTAGGTTAGGGCATAGCCTGCCACCCCAGCCTGAAAACTGATCAAATCCGCGGCGGGCCTGGCAACCTCGTTGAATCGACGATTGTGAAAGGCCCCTCGCTCTTTCCAGGTGACCTTCATACGGTCGCCGCCTGGCAGGGCCAGGCAGTCAGTCTGCACATAGAAGCCGCCGCCTTCGTCCGAAGTTCAACCCAACTCTTCGAGAACGAGCAGCACTACCGTTCCCTGGGGGCTGTGGACCTGGCAGCTGAATTTGGGGTAGGTATCGACCTCCCGGGTCTCCAGAGGCAGTAATTCCAGGGTTTCTCCAACCCAGCGTCGCTGATTATCGATTCGGTAGGTCTTCAGCTGCTTTCGACTGTGGGTGAGATGGGAGAAATTCAGCTGGACGATGAGGTCGGCTGTCGCCTCCGTGTGATGATGCACGAGCAGGACCGAGACCTTCTTGTCATCGCGGACTGCGCGTACTCTCAGACCCGGATGCTGACACGATGAGAGGACCGTTTCACGGCCCATGCGACCGAGCATCTGATAGACGAAATACTGTGGACGCACCTCCTCGTTGACTCCGAAGAGACCGAAACGATGCGGCACTTCGTTCCAGTGCTTCGTCATGATGACCGGATCTGCGAAGAAACGCTCGAACTCAAAACTGTAGTTGGTCTGATCCCAAACATGGTAATAGAACGATCGGCCGACTCCGGCATCCGCCATCTCGAGGATCGTCGCCGCCGTGTGGGCGGCCCGGTGGGGCTCAAAGGCCATTTCTTCGACCGAGACAGGATCGAACCCCTTGTTCCATTCCGTGACGAACAGCTCCGGACGGTGAGAGAAGCGATCTGCCAGCTGCCGGAAGTGACGACCGATCTCGCCATGCCGGGAGGGCTTGTCGTTGTAAACATGCCAGGAGATGAAATCCAGCTGGGTGCCCGTTGTGCGACATTTTTCCAGGAATGGCTCCACCCACGGAGCAAAAGGATTGGCCATTGCGGGCCCTCCGATCTTGGCTTGCGGGAAGACGGACCGAATGGCCTCGACATGCGTTTGATAGTAGGAGTAGTACTCATCCACCGAGTTGACCAGCATCGGGCTTCCCCCATTCTCGCCGATGTCGGTCTCATTGCCGATTTCCCAGTAGGTGACGATCGGTTGGTCGACAGAGTAGCGCTTGGCTACCGCGGCGATGACCTTCTGCCATTCACTGCGATCGGTCGGCTGCCAGATCTTCTGGTCAATCCGCGGAAACAGCGGTGTCGGCTTGATGGTCAGCGCGGCAACCACCTTCGCGCCGGTCGCCTGGAGCGACCTCATGTAGGGATCGGCCTTGCTCCAGTCGAATCGCCCCTGGGCCGGATAGACATTGAGGTACTCCTGCATGAAAGTGCGGAGCAGAGGCAGTTGGAGACGGCGGGCACCTTCAGCGACGCGTTCCGGGAGCGGTTTCGAGTTGATGCCGCCATGACTGAGGCAATGCCGCTGCCATTCGAAGGGTCCCAGGATTTCCCCGGCGTCGATCGCCACATCGGTCTTGGTGAGCGTGTTGAACCGGGATTTCATGGAGTGCTCGGTGAACGCGGCAGAAGGCGAAACAGGCGCCGACGATTGACCAGATTGCGCCGCAAAACCAGTGGGTAGAATCAGCGCAGGCACGACTCCGGCAGCCGCTGATCCCAGAATAGTCCGACGAGTGACTCTCTCTCCAGATTGCATACTCCCTCTCCCTTCGTACTCCGTTCAGACAGCGTTGTATCTTCGCTTCAGGGTTCCGCACCATGGTTTATCCCATCTCTGACTGGGTGTCCAGTCTTGTTGGGAGGAGACTGCAACGCAGACACTGCATAAGATCCGCGGGAACCCACCTTCCTATTTTTCGGTCGCCACTGGCGCGTGGTTCTTCCTGCGGTCCCTGCTGTCCAAATCGCGCGAAAAGATTGGAAAGGCGTGTCAAAAGAAAGTTGGTATGGTAGCTTGGAAATAAAAGACCTGAGGTGTGTTGATATGGTCTGCTCGATTCATCGCCGGACCTTCTGCAAGGACACTGTCGTCTCCGCCGCCGGGATCATGCTGGGCGGCAATCGCATCAGTAGTTCCCATCCCGGGGGATCTGCGGTTTCTACCTATGCGGTAATGCAGGAGGTTATGAAATACCGCAAGCTCGACGCGCATGCCCACGTCGGTTTCAGTCCCGGCGATGCGGAGAAGCGACTCGATATCGCTGACCGACTTCGCTTTCGGCATTCATTCGCCCATCCTGGACTACATCACAGGACTCCTGCGCATAGAGGCTTTGAGAGAAAACGAAGCGGACTTCAATACAAAAGAGCTGCTGAGGTCGGGGAATGCCAGGAGGATGCTCGGTGTATAGCGTTTGTGCCCCCCTAGCCGAGATTATTCATGAATTAGCGATAAAGAAGCATTTCTGGACGCCGAAAAACGCTGGCGGAGCTCTTGCCGCACCGAAGGTGCCAACTCCGCACACGGAATGAATGATCATTTCCGGTCGGCGTTTGTCAGCGTCCAAGAATCCGTTCTCTGGATGCTTCATGAATTATGCGGGCTAAGGGCTGCCGGGAGACGTGAGACTGCGAAAATAGGCCCGCAGTGCCGCATGGATTTCGGGGCGATCGTAGAGATGCTTGCCGACATAGGGGCGCGTGAGAGGATAGGCGGGGCCGCGTCCCGGGCGCGCCAACGGCCACTGCTCGCCGGTTACGCGGAAATCCCCGATGCGCCACCCGTACATATCCAGATGACGAATTCCCAGCCCTAGAACCATCTCGCAGACCGCGCGGATCTGATCCACCGTGGGAAGTTTGGCCGGGCCTGGTTTGTTCAAATCAGGCGTGTTGTTGGCGACCCAAAACGAATAGATGCGCAGCTTATCGGCGCCGACGACCGCGCGCGTCCGCTCGATAACGTCGCGGGCGTGCTCTGCGACCCGCCGTCCCGATTCCGGGGAGTTGTCCCAGGAAAACGCCGTGTAAGCACAAAACGCGTCGAAGTGCCTGGCGACCCGAGCCAGATCCAGGCCGACCGAGTCCCGAGTCTCAGGCTTCAGCACATACTGTTCGTCCTCGAGGTAGATCTCGTGGTTGGGATCGGGATCCACCTGGCGAATAAACTGCACGGTATCGAGCGCCCAGTCCTCCCACCAACCGGCTCGAGCCTTCACCCAATCAGCCCAATACGGATCTGTGACTTTTCGCGGCAACTCCTTTCCAAAGCTGCGGCGCTCTGCCTCACCGTAGGAGATGATCTGCTCATCGGGAGGACCCGCCTTGCCTCCGAAGCTGTCAATCGGGCCAATTTCGAAAGCATCATCAATAACGTAGCCCGCCAGAGCGGGTTCAGCCATGTAAGTCGAAGCGATTTTCTGGAGATAAGCCTTCCATTGCGTTCGACGCCAGGCGGGGTCGAACACGTCGAACGAGAATCGCAGGCGGCCGGCCAGATCGACCTGCTGGTAGCCGGGGCTCCGAGGCAACGAATTGGCGATCGGATGCCAGATGCAGAGATAAGCAGCCAGGCCGGCGCGGTGGCATGCCTGCAAGGCGTACTTTCCATCAGCCTCGCGGAGAGCAAAGGCATCGGTCGCCAGACCCCAGGCCAGGCTGATGTCCGTAAACCCGATATCGCGGGCGGCCCGGAAATCTCTCTCCCACTCCGACCTCGGCGCCGAATTGAGCCAGTACCACGCGCCAAGCCGAATGGGGCTTGTCTGCGCAAAAACGAGGACTTGAGACAAAACCAATAGAACAAGCGATCTCGTAATAATTGATTTCATAGATCGGAGTCCTCCTCACGACGCACAACTTGATTATATCCGTGCGCGCAAGAACCGTCTGGACATTTTAGAGAGCCTTGTGCAAGATTTCTGCGACTCTAATTTGTCGGCGTTGGGAGGCACAGGTGGCGGTCAAGCGGCACCCTTGGTCTCTTCTCTACTGCTTGCTGATCCCACTTCCAGGCGGCTTGGGTTCCGCTTTCCATCCGGCCGATATCCCCGCCTATCTTGATCCGAGCCAGCCTATCGACCAGCGCGTCGCGGATCTGCTCGCCCGAATGACTCTCGAGGAGAAGGTAGGGCAGATCAACATGCCCTGCGTTTACATGGCCGAGTACGGCATGGACATTCCCACCAAGACCGAGGGTGTCAGGAAGTTCGTCAGGGGGCAACTGGTTCCCATTGGCCCCGGCGGCGGCTTCTTTACCCTCGCCAACGAGATCCTGCGCGATGGGACCCGCCAGCAGGCCGAATTCTTCAACGAGCTGCAGAGGCTGGCCGCCGAAGGGACCCGGCTCAAGATACCTTTGATGCAGATTGAGGAGGGCACTCACGGATTCATGGCCCCCGGGGCGACCATCTTCCCTGAAGGACTCGCTCTGGGCGCAACCTGGAACATGGAATTGATCAGGGATGTCTATGCCGCGATTGCCAGGGAGGCCAGATCCGTCGGCGTGCATCAGCTCTTTACCCTGGTGATAGAGCCCAACCGCGATCCCCGCCATGGTCGAAACCAGCAGACCTTCAGCGAGGATCCGTACCTGTGCTCGCAAATCGCCGCCTCTATAGTGGAAGGGGCTCAAGGGAAGAACATCTCCCTGCCGGACAAAGTCATCGCCGGGCTCTGTCATTTTCCGGGCCAGACCCAGGGATTGAACGGTATCAACCGCGGCACCATGGACCTTTCCGAACGCACTCTGCGAGAGGTTTTCCTGCCGCCCTGGGTTGCCGGGATCAAGAAGGCAGGGGCGCTCGGCGTCATGGCGACCCACCCGTCGATCAGCGGCTACCCAAATCACGGTTCCGAGTACCACCTGACCCGGATTCTCCGGGACGAACTGGGCTTTCAGGGCAATGTC
>Ga0315275_10000548_pt1 | contig 31247 bp, 20 predicted proteins | sample YL17G03_0_MG_FD_205557 | JGI IMG/M metagenome (GOLD analysis project Ga0315275, IMG submission 205557) | Sediment microbial communities from Yellowstone Lake, YNP, Wyoming, USA - YL17G03_0 | ecosystem: Environmental > Aquatic > Freshwater > Lake > Sediment | place: USA: Wyoming | collected...
CTCCGGTCGTCGTAAGCGATCTCTCCTCCAACCTCATGTTCCCGCCGTTTGTCGGGGACTCTCTCAGCGTGAGTGGGAAGTCCGATCCGGCAGTGGACGGCATGAAATCCGCGTATGAGGCAGGCGACTACGGCCGTGTGCTCTCGGTGGTCGATACATCGTCCGGACCTCCGACTGCGTCTCGCTGTTACTGGTCCGGGCGTGCGCTTGCCGCACTCGGGCGAAGCTCTGCGGCTGCGTCCATGCTCCGCAGGGCACGGGACCTGGATCTACTGAAATTCCGGGCGCCGACAAGGATCAACGAGATCATCCGGGATGTCTGTGCAGCGGAAGGGGTGACCGTCTGTTCCGCGGATTCGGTGTTTTCCGCAGCAAGCCCCGGGGGCATACCGGGCGATGAGCTCTTCTGGGAACATCTGCATCCTAAAGCGGCAGGGTATGCTCTCATTGCCGATCTCTTTGTTCGCACAGCGGCACAGCGCAAGCTGACACCGGCCGAGCCTGCGGCATCGGACACGGGAATGATCCCCTTTGATCCCGACTCTCTCAGCATCTGCTGGCTCGATCGTGCGTATGCCGACTTGTCAATCCAGCACCTCACCGGACGATGGCCTTTTGAGAAGTATCAAAGAAGCCCCGACGTGTCGGCGGGGGCGGACCCGCAGCTTCTTCAAATCGTCCGCGACACCTATGACCGCAAGTTCGTCGTCGACGAGGGATGCTACAGAAGCGCGACGTATTTCTGGGCACGACAAAGTTTTCGCGATGCACAGACGACGTACGAAGCGCTGATTGAGGAATACCCCTATGGATTCTATCCCCGGTACCTCCTTGGAAGTCTGCTACACCAGACGGGGAGGACTGAGGAGGCAATCCGGCAGTACCGGCGTTCCATTGAATCGAATCCGGCATTTCCCCGGTCCCGTCTGGACCTGGGTTTGATCGAGGTGAATGCAGGGAGCTATGATGAAGGGATACGGCAGTTCAACGAGGTGCTGTCGCTCCTGGGACCGCAGGGCGACAAAGAATTGCGTGCGACGGCCTTCTACGGACTTGCTGCAGCCTATGCAAACAAGAACGACCTCCCGAGAGCGCTCACATACATCGACCAGTCGCTGGCGCTCGTTCCCGACTATCGCGACGCGTTGTCGTTGAAGGTCATGATCCGACGGTCTACGGGGGGGTAGGCGAACCGGGCGGCCGGGGCAGACTCTGCAGCAGACGCAGGGCTCCGGCGTGGTCGGGCTTGAGTTTCAGAACCTTCATGAGTTCCCGGCGCGCGTCGTCGGGCCTCCCGGCAAGGGCATACGCCTGCGCGAGGAGAACACCGTTCTCCACCTGCTCCGGCGGGCTCTGGGGGAATGTGAACATCTTCTCATAGAAGGGAATTGCCTCCGGCGCTTTTCTGGAATTCAGAGCAATGTCGCCGAGCGCCCTGCAGGCCAGGATGGTGGGCTCGATCTCCATCGAAGCACGGAGGACTTTCCCCATCTCTTCGGTCTTGTGCTGATCGAAGAGAGTTTTCGCCAGCCTCAAGTATGCCTGGACACTCAGCTGAGGCACCTGATTCAGCACAGCGCGGTATTCGCCTTCGGCGTTGTCAGGCTGACCGCGCGAGAGATAGAACTTCGCGGCCTCGTCGTGGGCGTCCAACCATCCGATCTGTCCCTTGGTGAGCTTCTCGGTGATCAAACCGAGCGTGTCGTTCTTGTTCACGGCGTCTACGATCGGGAATTGTGAAGCGAAGGGCCACCCCGATATCAGAATCTCCGTCCGCCGGATCGCCGTCCGTTCGTCAAGCGTTGTGACCGGGCGGGAGTTCCATAGCCTTGTCTCGTCCACCGTATCCGCAGCTTCCCATTCGGCGGCGCTCGCGCAGAGAGCGTGCTCGCGCATAGTCCTGGCGTAGGCACGTCCCATCAGGAAGTACCCGTATGCTCTCGGGTGGAGGTGCTCAAAGAGCAACGTCTTGCCGATGAGGGAATCGGGAGCGCTTGCCCGGAATTCCTGCTCCATGTCCACCGCAAAGGTGCCTCCGCCATCCTCCATGGAGAGTATGATCCCGTTGAAGTCACTGCTTGTCCGGAAACGGAGCTGATCGTAGTCGCGTGCCGCGATGTATTCCGTCTCGGCTCCATGGTGGTCTCCCATGCGGTCCAGGCACCGGGCGACGTGATAATGTGTCTCCGCCCGGAGTGAGTCAAAGCTGAGGGCGGTACGGAACGTCGTGAGCGCAGAGTCCGGGTTGCCTTCCATATAGTGTGTCAGACCCCAGTTGATCATCTCGTTCAATGCCATGCGGCGTTCCGGCTGGGGCATCTCGCCCGACACAAAAGGCGGTTGATCCCTGAGGTTTGAGACCTGCGTTGCCAGGATGAGCGGCACGCCATGGCTTCTGCACAGGTCACGCAGGTCCTCAAGGTTCCCGCGGAATGTCTCGAGGCCGTCCCGGTAGGTGGCGCTGCCATACGGTATGAACTGACCTCGCGCGAGTTTCTCCATCATCGTGCCGAGCGGCTGGGTCTGCTGCACGGTGGAGAAAAGCCCGGCTGCCGAAGCGATCCCCTGGCGGAGGAGGAGAATCGTGCGCAGGTGGATGGCCCGCAGGTAGAGGTTCGTCAGCCATCGGGGTGCGCGGAATGATTCGTGGGAAGCGACGCCGAGCGCGCCGTAGAATTCATTATGTCCATCATAGACGAGAAGAAGATCAGGCTCGTATCCCATCAGGTCCCGGGCCATGTCGAGCGCGGTGAAGCTGTTGGTGGCCGTCATGCCGACATTGATCACTTCCACGGGTTTTCCGGGGAACGTTGCCCGCAGGCGGTCGCGCACAAATGTTGAAAACGACGCATTGTACCAGTAGGGATACCCGACCGTCGTCGAGCCGCCAAGACAGAAAATCCTGTAGGTCCCTGCAGGTTTGGGGACGAAGAAGTAGTCCGGCCCAGTACTGGGGTTGAACTGCACGCTGTAGAAATACCTGTTTTTGACGCCGGGGTTCATGATGTGGTACGTGCGGCCGCGAATGGTTTCCGTGGTGAAGAGGGAGAGGTCCGGGCCATAATGGACGAGGCGCAACATCACTTCAAGCGAGACAAAAAAGACGACGGGGACCAGGAACGTAGTAGCGATGAACAAACGTCGCCTGGCGGGAGAGAGTCCTGAAGGCGGGCTAGGGGATACGCGACGGCGTGATTTCACGGTTGGAGATCGTTGGAAGTTCCATGAACGATAAATGTAGGCAATAATATAAGACCTTTCGCACAGAAATCAACGGGACCGGTGAGGTGAGTGAGCGGGGGACAGCATTGCCTGCCACTCTGAGCTGCTCCGCCGGGCGGATCCCGGCGTTGCATTTTCCCCTTGTTCTTTCTACTTTGGATCGACACCAAGTCGAGAGACACTGCTCATCCACATGTGCAGAAATCAGTTGCCGAGTAGCCCGCCTTGTTCCTCCCTCGTGTGATGCACCACGTCCGGGCGCATTCCCCTGCGTCTGCGCATCTGCGTTGCGCTACTGATCGTGGCCATGTCTTTCCCCGGACATTCTCCACGGGTGAATGGTGTGCCGTCCGGCGGTGCGTTCTATCGATGTGCGATTTGCTGAAGAAGGGATTGGAAAATATCATGAGAAAGAGTCTGGCGCTTTTCCTCCTGGTAGGAGCTCTTGCCACCAGCGCCCTGGCGCAGATTGACAGTGTTGCGATCAAGTTCCGCTATCAGCCCCAGGCAACTTACGTAAGGGTTCACTTCCCTGGAACGTTCAATAGTTGGGGACCGAACAACTTAGGACTCATTAGTGCCGGCACTCCGTCCCAGGCAGACAGCCTGGAGGCATCGACAGGCCTCTGGGTCAAGACCGTCCCCCTTGCGTTTGGAACATATCAGTACAAGATCTACCGTCAGCTCAGTGCCACACCGAATGACTATAGCTGGATCGCAGATCCCCTGAATCGCGTCGTGATTCCACCCGACCAGAACTCGCAGCTTGTCGTGGACAGCCTTCTTCTATTCCAGATCTGTGCCTCTCCGTACACCATCGAGGGAACCAACAGCTTTGTCGTGAAGACATCCCACCCGAACCTCTCGGCGGGGATATTCCAGCCTGCCGGCGCGCCGGCAGTTGCCGTCACTGCGTATCTCGACGGCACACCGATTGCCGATCCGGGCTCAAGGGATGGCGGGATATTCACATGGGTTCCCCAGACGCCGCTGGCCGACGGCAAGCACACGTTTGCACTCACGGTGTGCGCTGGCGCCAAAACAAAGAACGATTCAGTGACATTTGAAGTGCGGGCGCGCATGGTACAAATTCAGTCGCCGGATTTCGGGACCTGGAAAAACACATACATCACCACGGGCATCCTCCTGAAACCAGGCGGTTCCGGGCTTGACAGTTCCATCAGCAGTGTGAGCGTTGCTGTAAACCAGGGAGCGCCACGGACAATCGCCGCCCTGAATGGCGTCTTCACCGACACCACGTCGCTGGTGGACGGATTGAACACGATCGTAGTCAGCTCACTCAACGGATACGACACGGTGAACGTCGTCCGCCGCGTCAACCATTCCCCCTCGGCACATGCCACCGCATTGCTCGCAGGCTCGACCGTCACGCTCGATGCCTCGGGAACAACCGACCCTGATGGACAGACCGTGACGAATTTCATCTGGCTGGATGATGCCGCAGTTCCCCTGGGGCTGAGCGGGAAAACGGGGGCTTCCGTTGACGTGGCGAAACCACCCCTTCCCGGGGAATTCTATTTTGGCTTGATTGCCATCGATCCGGACGGGAACCGGGACACGGCGCGCTCCTATTTTATCGTGAATCCCAACGGGACGCTTGAGAACCCGACCATCGCCGGCAATCCGTCCTGGGCAAAGCAGGCTCGCGTCTACTTCCTTTTCCCGAAGGCTGCTTCCCCGGCGGGAACCATCAACGCCGCTGCACTCCGCCTCCAGACCATCCATGACCTCGGGTTCAGCGTGATCTGGATGATGCCCGTGATGGACAACGCAATTCCGATCGACAACGGATATGGCATAGGATACAACATCGTCGATTTCTACAACGTGGCACCCGAGTACGGGACAAACCTGGACTTCAAGAATTTCGTCGCCCAGGCGCATGCCCTCGGTATGAAGGTCATCCTCGATGTGACACCGAACCACACAGGCCGCTACCACCCATGGGCGGACAACGCGCGGACCCTGGGACAGCGTTCGCCATACTGGCCGTGGTACCAGCATGCGTTCATCTCGCATAACGACAACGGGCTCGGGCAGTCGATGGATGCTTACGGTTTTGTCTACTACACCGGGTTCAGCGACCAGTTGCTGAATTTCGATTGGACGGACATCGACGCGCGTGCGGAAATGATCAATGTGTACCGTACATGGGTCAGGGAGTTCGATCTGGACGGGTTCCGGTTTGATGTCTACTGGGGACCTCACCGCAGGTATGGCGAAAAGTACATGGGGAAGCCGGTTCGAGATGCGTTGAAACATATCAAACCCGATATCCTGCTTCTCGGCGAGGATGGCGGAACGGGATATGGTACCGAGACCATCTATGCGGACTATTCCAGCGCCGGGATCAACGGGGGTGTGGATGCCGCGTATGATTTCAAGCTCTACTTCGACAATATCCGGAACTTCGGTTTCAGCGCGCCTGCCTTCGACGGCCTCAACGGCAACATCGACAACGGCGGCTTCTATCCCGGCCCGGACGCCCTGTACATGCGCTTCATGGAATCACAGGATGAAGACCGGATCTACTATCTCAACCCCTCTCCATCCACATACTATGACGCCGCGGCACAGACGGCGTTTGCGAAGACGATGCCGATGGCCAGCGTGATCTTCACCTGTCCCGGCTTTCCGATGATCTGGAACGGGCAGGAAGTGGGATGGGGATACGGCATTGCGGGCGCCAAAGAGGCACGGAACCGGAGCGTGATCAATTGGGACTTTCAGGGGAAGAGCATCCTCTCACCCCACTACCAGAAGCTCGCCCAGATCAGAGGCCAGTTCCCCGCCTTCACGCAGCACAAGCAGGACACGAACGGCGATGGGTCCGTCAACGCATCGGACCTCGCGGATTTCGTCCGCGTCGCCACCGGCAACAATCTGGTCTACGGGTTCACGCGCCCGTACAGCAACCAGAACGGCCTGACGGTGGTGAACGCTGCCAATACGTCGCAATCCGTGACACTCGACCTGACCGGAACAAACGTGCTCCGGTTCAGCGGCGACATTCAAGTCGGGTCGCTCTACTTTGTCAACAATCTGTACGACAATACATCTCAGCAGGTGACAGGTTCGTCGTTGAACGCCCTGAGTGTTTCGCTCCCGGCGTACGGCACGGGGATCTATACGGTTTCCGTTACGCATGACACCGTAGCGATCGAACATCCGGTTCTCGCTGTGCGGACGGAAAACACTGTGCCGCAGCAGCTCTCGCTCGAGCAGAATTTCCCGAATCCGTTCAATCCGACGACAGTTATCAGTTTTCACGTGCCTGCAGTCAGTGATGTACGGCTTGTGGTGTATGATCTGCTCGGGCGCGAGCTGGCGGTGTTGGTGCATGAGAAAAAGGGGCCGGGCTCATACGAGGCCAAATTCGACGCAACGGGATTGGCGAGTGGCGTCTATCTCTACAGGTTGGTTGCGGGAGGATATGTGGAGAGCCGCAAAATGATGCTTCTCAAGTAGGCGCGTATGACACGACACGTGTTGCCTCAACGATGTGTACTTTTCCTGCTGGTGGCCGTCGCCACCCTGGCGCCTGCGCAGCCGAAGGCTGTCCCAGGCGGCGTCCAGTTCACGTACAGCGGAAAGGCGGAACGGTCGGTTGCGCTGGTCGGGGATTTCAACGGCTGGTCCAAGGACGAGACCCCGCTGCTCAGGGACGAGGCCGGCGTGTGGCAGGTCATGGCGCCCCTCGCCCCGGGAATCTTTCAATACAAGTTCGTGATTGACGGATCGGAGTATGTGATCGATCCGGCGAACACGGTGACCGTTGACAACTACAATCGGTCCGCGCGCAACTCCGTCTTTGTTCTGACCGAGGGAAGGGAAATTCTCCTGACATCGGAGCCACCGGCCATGAAGACCAATCCCCGTGATGACTATGCTCTTGAGGTCGACAAGAAACCCGTCTACCTGAACATCATCTGGCATCAACACCAGCCGCTCTACGTCAACCCGGAGACGGACCAGATGACCGGACCCTGGGTACGGACGCATGCCACAAAAGACTACTACGACATGGGGGCGATGCTCCGCGGCTATCCGACTATCCATTGCACCATCAATCTCACCTCATCGCTCCTGGTGCAACTCACCGGGCACTATGTTGACCGTCTGAAGCCGTTCGTGAACACGCGCGAGAATGCCATTGATATTCCGAGCTTCTGGAAACAGTGGAAAGGGAAGACCGATCCCTGGATCGACCTTGCGTTGAAGCCGACGGAGGAGTTCGACCGGACGGACAAGGATCTCTTGTACAGGAATCCCTGGAATGCCTTCGGCATCAGCGAGGTGATGATCGAGCGGTTCCCGGAATACCACGCCCTCAAAACAAAGCTGGAGAGCGCGAAGGGGAAGGCCGACCCCTTCACCGTCCAGGAATTGCGGGAAATCAAATTCTGGTTCTACCTTGCACACTTCGACCCGGACTTCCTCACGAGCCCTGTGCCGCTGCCTGACCGTTCCGTCTGCGATCTGACGGATATCATCGAATTCAGGAAAGACAAGAAGTTCTATCTCCGCCGCCCGGTCACGGAGGAGGATTGCCACCGCATGGTGGTTGAGGCGTACAAAGTGATGGCGGCAGTCGTGCCCATCCACAAGGAGCTCCAGTTCCGTCCGGAGACCCGGACCGGCCAGGTGGAGCTCATCACCACGCCGTACTACCATCCGATCCTTCCCCTGATCTACGATTCTGACCTTGCGAGGGTGTGCCAGCCGGGCGATTCCCTTCCGCCTCGTTTTCAATTTCCGGCGGACGCAAGTGCTCAGGTCGCAAAGGCCATCAAGTTCTTCACCGATGTGTTCGGCACCCAGCCAACGGGGATGTGGCCTGGCGAGGGATCGGTCGCACAGCCAATCCTTCCCATCCTCCGGTCGAGAGGGATACTCTGGACGGCAAGCGACGTCAAGGTCCTCAAACGTTCCGACCCCCCGGACCAGCCGAACACAACCCCCTACCGGTTCCCCGCGGGCGAGCAGCCGATCGCACTGGTCTTCCGCGACACGGAGCTTTCGGACAGGATCGGCTTCAAGTACCAGAACTATTTCGGCGAAGACGCCGCCGAGGATTTCATCCGCACGATCCTCACCTATGCCCCCGACCAGGGTGCACCGGATGTCATGATCACGGTCATCCTCGACGGGGAGAATGCCTGGGAGTGGTACCGGAAGGATATCGACGGGAAGGACTTCCTGAACGCGCTCTACAGAAAGCTGAGCAAGCTTCAGATGGAGAAGCGCGTCATCACCACCACGACGACCGAATACCTTCTCGGGAATACCGGTCGCGGGATCGAGCCGCACCCTGCTGAACGCCTCCCGGCGATGAAATGGCTCTGGCCGGGATCGTGGATCAATGCAAACTATGATACCTGGATCGGAGAGCCGGAGGAGAATCGCGCCTGGACCTACCTTCTCACAACGCGGATGGATCTCCAGGACTCAAGGCTCCTGCCACCCCTCCCGTATGGACCGGTGCCCAGGCCCGGTACGCCTGCGTGGTATGGCATGAAGGCCTGGGAGTCGATGTACGCTGCCGAGGGATCGGACTGGTTCTGGTGGTTCGGGAAGGATCAGCAGGCCCCCGGCGGAGACCGGCCGTTTGACCAGGCATTCCGGGCGCACCTGACGAATGTGTACAAGTTCGCCAGGCTCGCGAAGGCGATGATGCCGGAACGCACGTTTGATCCCATCGTTGTGGAAGAGAACGGGGCGGCATCGGCCGGGGAAGGCAGCGGCGCCATGGCGCGGGGATCGCGGCCGCTCCACAGAGTGCTCCTCACCTGCGACGCACGAGGGCTGAAGAAACCTGTCGCCATTTTTGTCGCAGGGAATCATGAACGACTCGGAAACTGGAACCCGAACACGACGCCCATGTTTGATGACGGCACGCACGGAGACGCCGTTGCCGGAGACGGGGTCTGGTCCCTCCTGGTTGAGCTCCCGGTTGGCGTCGACATCCAATACAAGTACACCAATAACGGCAAGCCCGGCGAATGGACTCCGGGGGAGGAGTTCCCTGCCCGCCACCGGACAATCCGCGTCGATGAGTCATCCGTCTCGCCATATGTCGTCAAGGACATCTTCGGTCAATAGGGATCTATGAAGAAGCCACAAGCTCACAAGAACGCGCTCGATGCTCTCGAGAAAACACTTCGCCTCAAACTCCGCCAGTCACCTCGCGCCAGACTCCGGTACCGCGTGCCCGCCCTCTGGGCCTCGGCCCGCGGCAGGGGGAAAGAGACGCAGGTAAACCCCTTTGCGTACTATCTGGATGTGGTCAGGAAGATCAAGAGAGTCCCAGCGCCGCGGAATCGGAAACCGACGGGTGGCGAATGGACCAACGATGCCGTGATCTATAATATGTTTGTTCGCACGACGACCGCGTACGACCATGACGGAAACGGCACGCTGGACCTCCCCGTGAACACAGGGGGATTCAGGGAGACGGGGACCTTCCTGAAGGGCATCGCCATGCTCCCGTACGTCAAGAGACTCGGGGCCAATACCGTCCACCTCCTTCCTATCACATCCATCGGGCACGATGGGAACAAGGGACGCCTTGGCTCCCCGTACGCGATCCGCAACCCCTACGTGATCGACGAAAACCTCTCCGAGCCTGCACTGGGGTTGGGGTCGGAGACGGAGTTCAAGGCTTTTGTTGAAGCGGCACACCGTCTGGGCCTTCGGGTGGTGGTGGAGTTTGTGTTCCGGACCGCGTCCAAGGATGGTGACTGGATCGCCGAGCACCCTTCGTGGTTCTACTGGATCAAGGAAAAGATCGAGACGCGTCCGCCGGACTCCACGGAAGAGTCCCGGTACGGCTCGCCGATTTTCACACGGCTGGAGCTGGAGCATATTCACCGGGACGTGAACGCCCACCGGCTCGACAATCTTCTTCCGCCGCACGAGGGATACCGGAATTTCTTCACGGTGCCGCCGGATCCGAAGCACGTGGTGAAGAAGGATGGCCGCTACATCGGAACCCTGGCGGACGGCACCCGGGTCAAGATTCCCGGGGCGTTTGCAGACTGGCCGCCGGACGACAGCCAGCCGCCGTGGGGTGACGTCACCTATCTTCGCATGTACACAAACACTGACTTCAACTATATCGCCTACAACACGATTCGCATGTACGACCTCCGCCTCACACTGGCGGAACACATCAACAGACCGCTGTGGGACAAGATTGTCGGGATCATCCCCCACTACCAGAAGCACTACCGCATTGACGGGGTCATGATCGACATGGGCCATGCGCTCCCGATGGAACTGAAGGCCGAAATGGTCCGCACCGCACGGGAGCTCGACCGGGACTTTGCGTTCTGGGACGAGAACTTTTCCGTGACACCTCGCAGCAGGGAAGAGGGGTATAACGCGGTTATCGGATACTGCTGGGTCGATCAGCATCACCCCGAGCGTATCAAAAATCTCTGCCGCATGCATGCCGCGGATGGTTTTCCGATCCCGTATTTCTCCACGCCGGAGAGCCACAATACGCCCCGCGCCGCGGCACGCTCGGGCGGGGTCATGTATTCCCGCTGGGCAATGCTGGTCAATGCGTTCCTGCCGGCCATCCCGTTCATCCACTCCGGATACGAACTTGCGGAACGGTATCCCATCAATACCGGTCTCGACTTCACGCGTGAACAGCTCGCGCAGTTGCCCTCGGAGAACCTTCCGCTGTTCAGCGAATACGGCTACGACTGGCGAAGCAAAGATGAATTCACCGGTTGGGCGAAGCTTGTGCTGTCCGTGCGGAGGAGATATCATGACCTTGTGGTCGACCACCATCCGCGATCGTTCGTCATGCTCGAGGATGTCAACCCGAGCATCCTCGCGTTCGCCCGGGTGGCCGCACATGCGCGGAAGAAGCTGGCTGTTGTGACGAACATGAACTGGACGACGGCGGAGACGGTGATACTCCCGCTCGACACTGCCAGGAAAACCGTCGTGGATCTCCTCCAGGGGGGGAAACACACTGTAGATGGGGGGCGGATCACCCTTCGGCTGGGTCCCGGCGAGAGCCTGGTCTTCGAATACTGACGGGGCACCACGATGCGCGCCTTTCAAAAGAACCTGACAAACGGATTCTATGCGCTCCTCAGCCTGCCGTCGACGGCCATGGGATTTGCGCTGTCCGTCCAGATCTCTGCCCTGAGCTGGCTCCTTACGACGCAATACCAGCTGGACATCCACCAGGTTGGCATCGTCTGGGCCGCGGGGCCGCTTGCCGGGATCGTTGGGCAGGTTCTCATCGGTCTCATCAGTGATCGTGTCTGGTTCTGGGGAGGAAGGCGAAGGCCGTTTATTCTCATCGGTGGCGCACTGGCTTCCCTGATGCTGTTTGCCCTTCCGAACATACGAATGGTCCATGGTGCGCTTGGGGTGGGGAGCCTCCTGGTGGTCGCTACCGCGATTGCCCTGACCCTCGACCTGGCGATCAACATCAGCTTCAATCCGACCCGCTCCGTGATTGCGGACGTGACACCCGAAGGCGAGCCCCGGACGAAGGGATACACCTGGATGCAAACGGTTTCCGGTTTCTTCGGGGTGTTCGCCTATGTGATTGGGGCGGTGGCAGGGAACATCACGCTGATCTATGTCGGGGTGGTGCTCGTGTTCCTTTTTTCCGTCGTTCCCATTCTCTTCATCGTGGAACCGCGCCAATTGAACCCGACGAGCGCAGACGGCAGCGGGGGCGGTGCAGGCTCTCCATCGACGCAGTGGGGACAGCTGTTTCGCATCTATGGCGCGCATGCCTTTTCCTGGATCGGCGTGCAGACCATGTTCGTCTATATCATCGCCTTCATTCAGCAGAAGATGCCGCTGTCGCCCATCCCCGAGGAGGCCGTGCGCGAAACGGGACAGGTTATTTCCATTTCCTTCGCGGTGTTGAACACGGTGGGGTTCCTTCTGCCGGCCCCCGTTCTGGAACCTCTTGCGAAACGGTTCGGCCGCGTGCGCGTGCATCTGACCGCCGTCCTTATCATGGCGCTCGGATATGCCGGAATTGTCTTCGGCGCCAGTACACCCATGATGCTCTACGTGCTGATGGCGGTCTGCGGCATCGGCTGGGCCTCGATCGTTTCATTGCCATTCGCGATCATGACGGAGAAAGTGGACAAGTCCCGCATGGGATTCTTCATGGGGATCTTCAATCTCTCTGTTGTCATTCCGCAACTGTTCGTCAGTCTCGTGCTGGGGAGGGTTATCCAGGATGCAGCAGACAAGTCGGTTATTTTCGTGATCAGCAGCGCAACGCTGGCAGTGTCCGGCGTGGTGTGGATCCTCGTCAGGGAAGCGAGAAGGAACAGCCGGGTGAACGTCACGGGCGGAGGGGTCCATTGAAACCCGGACGATACAGCCCACGGTATGCCGTGGCCATCGGCGCGGGCCTCTGTCTGCTGCTGAGTGTCCTCGCGGTCCCGGCATGCAGGAGGAGCGATGACGGGAAAGTGCGCATCACCATCTGGCACCAGGACCGCATCGAAATTCGGATGATGCTGCAGCGCCAGCTCGACCGGTTCATGCAGCTCCATCCGGAAGTGAAGGTGGAGCAACTGTTCAAAGAAACTGAAGAGCTCCGCTCCGGGTTCATTATCGCCGCGCTGGCCGGACAGGGTCCGGAGATCGTCTACGGTCCCTCCGATCAGGTCGGACCATTCGAGATGATGAATATCATCCTTCCCCTGGAGGACCTGTTCCAGAAGGATTGGCTGGCAGGGTATGACCCACGGGCGGTGACCTGGTACAAAGGTCACCTCTACCAGGTGGCAGACAAGCTGGGGAATCACCTCACCCTCGTGTACAACAAGAAACTGGTCCCCGTCCCGCCGCAAACCGATGAGGAGCTTATCGCGGTGGGAAAGCAGCTGACCGCGGATACCAACGGCGACGGGAAGATCGACCGCTACGGGTTGACGTGGAACTATACCGAGCCATTCTTCTTCATTCCGTTCATGACAGGGTTCGGCGGATGGATCATGGACGACCAGGGTCGACCGACACTTGACAGCCGGGGGACCATCGGCGGCCTCGAGTTCATCAAGCGGATCCGGGACGTTGAGAAGATCATTCCGAATGAGGCAGATTACAACATTGCCGACATCCTCTTCAAGGACGGCAACGCCGGCATGATCATCAACGGAGACTGGTCCTGGGCGGGCTACCTGAAAGCGGGCCTCGATATCGGTGTGGCACCCTTGCCGAAAATCACCTCAACGGGGCTCTGGTGCGGAACGATGGTGTCCCCGAAAGGGTTCTCGATCAACGTGAACGTCACGGAAACGAAGAAACGGTGGGTGCTCGAGTTGATCCGGTTCCTGATGTCCGAGGGAAGCCAGCTGGAGGCAACGAAAGAGCTCTTTACGATGCCGACGTGCCTGGCGGTGCAGCACGGCGATTTCGTACGGGACAATGAGATTCTCCGCAATTCACAGATCCAGATCGACCACGGGCGTCCGATGCCCGTGGTGCCCGAACTGAGGGCCATCTGGGACGCCATGAGGCCAAGCTACCAGTCTGTGCTTGCCGGAACGATGACGGCCGAGCAGGCGGCCCGGGAGATGCAGGCCCTCGCGCTCCGTCGAATCAAGGAAATGAACGAGTGAGAGCAGGGAATCACAGACCATGAACACCAACACCCTCCGCCATCGGCTCTACGTGTTCGTGCTGGTTGTCCCGGCGTTCATCGTCCTGTTCGGCGTCGTGATCTACCCGTTCTTCTACAATGTCGTCATCTCCCTCTCGAATATGAACCTGCGGCATATCCGCGACTGGAGAATCGTGGGGTTGGACCAGTACGTGAAGGTCTTCACCGAGCCGTCGCAACCGGATTTCTACGCCGTCTTTCTGAAGACGGTCATATGGACCGTGGTCAACCTCCTGTTCCATGTCGTGATCGGGGTGTTCCTCGCGCTGGTGCTGAATCAAAAGGAAATCAGGGGGAAAGCGATCTTCCGTGCGATTCTCATCCTCCCGTGGGCCGTTCCGCAACTCATCGTGGCATTGACGTGGCGGGGGATGTTCAATTACGAGTACGGTGCCATCAATCTGATCCTGACCCAGTGGTTCGGCCTCCCGGCCGTGCAATGGCTGAAGCAACCGCTGGAGGCGTTCATCGCTGTCATCATCGCAAACGTCTGGCTCGGATTCCCGTTCATGATGGTGATTGCGCTGGGGGCGCTGCAGAGCATCCCGCAGGAACTCTACGAGGCGGCGGATATCGACGGCGCGTCGTGGTACCACAAACTGAAGAACATCACCATACCGCTCATCAGGCCGGTCATGGTCCCTGCCATTACGCTCGGCACGATCTGGACATTCAACAACCTGAATATCGTCTGGCTCGTGAGCAATGCGGGCGAACCGTCCGACCAGACGCACCTCCTGGTGTCCTTTGTGTACAAGGCAGCGTTCAATTTCTACCGGTACGGGTACGGCGCCGCTCTCTCGATTGTGATCTTCTTCATCCTTCTCGCCTTCAGCCTGGTGTTCATGCGGAGCTCGAAAGCAACTGAAAATGTCTATTCCTAGTGGCATGATTCGAAATAAACATAAGACATCTGCGGTTCGTATCACCCTGAGCTACCTGGTTCTGGGGTTCTTTGTGCTCGTGGCCCTCTTTCCGGTTCTCCAGATTTTCACGGTCTCCCTGCGCCCCGCAGACCGCCTGCTCTCCACCTCACTTGAGATTATCCCGAAAAATGCGTCGCTGGACAATTACGTTGCGCTCTTCACGGAGCGTCCATTCTTCCTCTGGCTGATGAACAGCACGTTTGTGGCGCTGGTGGTGACCGTGACCGGCGTGGCGCTGGCATCGACCTGCGGGTATGCGTTCTCCCGCTACCACTTCATCGGGAAGAAGTTTGGACTGCTGAGCCTGCTGGTGACGCAGATGTTCCCGGCGACGATGCTGCTGCTTCCCATGTACATCATGCTGGTGATGCTTCATTTGATCAATACGTACATCGGCATCGTGGTGATGTACTCCGCGACGGCGCTGCCGTTCTGCATCTGGCAGATGAAGGGATACTACGACACGATCCCGACAAGCCTGGAAGAGGCGGGGACCATCGACGGATGCAATCAGTTTCAGGCATTTTTCAAGATCATCCTGCCCCTGGCCGCGCCCGCGCTGGTGATCACAGCGCTGTTCTCCTTCATGGCATCATGGACCGAATACGTGGTCGCTGCGCAGATTCTGCAGGATACCGAGATGTGGACGCTGCCCCTGGGGCTGAAGTCATTCGAATCCAACATGGGGTCCGAATGGGGCCTCTACGGTGCCGCGTCGGTCATCGTGACCATCCCGGTCGTGATTCTCTTTCTGTCCCTCAGCCGCTGGCTTGTCTCCGGCCTCACGCTCGGCAGCGTCAAGGGCTGATCAGGCTGGGCTCCAACAGCGAAAGAACCCTGTGATTAAACCCCGCCTGTCCTTCTGGCAAATCTGGAACATGAGTTTCGGGTTCCTCGGGATCCAATTCGGATTTGCGCTGCAGAACGCCAATGTGAGCCGGATCTTCGAAACGCTCGGCGCGAACCTCAGCGATATCCCCATTCTCTGGATCGCGGCGCCGACGACGGGGCTGATCGTCCAACCCATCATCGGCTACATGAGCGACCGCACATGGGGGCGTCTCGGCCGCCGGCGCCCCTATTTCCTGACCGGCGCGCTCCTCGCGTCGATGGCCCTTCTGGTGATGCCCAATTCGCCGGTGCTCTGGTTCGCGGCGATGATGCTCTGGGTCATGGATGCATCCATCAACATCTCCATGGAACCGTTCCGGGCGCTGGTCGCCGACCTGCTCCCGTCGGAGCAACGGACCACGGGATTTGCCGTGCAAAGTTTCTTCATCGGCATCGGTGCGGTTATCGCGTCGGCATTTCCGTATATGCTCACTAACTGGTTTGGGGTTTTGAATACCGCACCGAAAGGCGAGATCCCGCCCTCCGTGGTGTTCTCGTTCTATGCCGGCGCTCTGGCGTTCTTCGGTGCGGTCGGATGGACTGTCTTCAGAACGAAAGAATATCCGCCGGAGGACCTGCAGGAGTTCCACCGGCGTCTGGATCAGCACAAGGGTCTCCTCTCCGGTGCATCAGAAATCGGAGCGAGCCTGAAACAGATGCCGTCCACCATGCGGCAGCTGGCGGTGGTGCAGTTCTTCTCCTGGTTTGCACTCTTTTGTATGTGGATCTATACCACGGGCGCTGTCACCGGCCATCTGTACCACACATCAGATCCGACATCGGCGGCGTATAACGAGGGGGCGGATTGGGTGGGCGTTCTGTTCGCAGTGTACAACGGGTTTGCGGCGATCGCCGCGTTTTTCATCCCGGTGCTCGCAGGCAAGACAAGCCGCAAAATAGCGCATTCGGCAAGTCTCATCTGCGGAGGAGTGGGTCTCGCTTCGCTCTCGCTTGTGAGCGATCCCCACATGCTTCTGCTCTCCATGGTCGGAGTCGGCATTGCATGGGCGAGCATCCTCTCGATGCCCTACGCAATCCTTGCGGGTGCACTCCCTCCTGAGAAGATGGGTGTCTATATGGGGATCTTCAATTTCTTCATCGTCATACCGCAGATCGCTGCGGCTGGTCTCCTGGGAGTCCTGATGAAGCATCTTCTCGGGAATGATCCCATGAATGCTGTGGTCCTTGGCGGGGTGTCGATGATTATTGCCGCAGCTGCTACATTCGCCGTCAACGATGTTGACGAACGAAGGGGGTCGAAGACCGTTCCCGTTGCCTGACGCTTCCCGAATTATCGCCCGGGGCGCAACTCGAGCACGTCGTACACATTTGAAGCATCGGGCCGCGCTTTGCCCCCGCCGTGCCATTCCTCTGTCTCCTTGCCCACCGTCCTGAACTCCCCGATCCCCGCCCCACCGTGGTCATCCTGTCCCCCGGAAAGAATCGTGATGCTCCACGACGGACCCGGAACACCCAGAAGCTCCGTAGGCAATGAGAATTCAATGATCCCTCCGGCGGCATCCCCCAGGGGTTGGGCGATATCCTTCGCCCCGGGGACATACTCGGCCAGGGTTTTTCCGGAACCGTCCTCAATGCGGATGCCACCGCCAACAAGAATCAACCTCTCGAATCCATGGGACGCATCGAGATCGAAAGCGGCGTTGTGACCGATGCTCCGCATGCCTGATCCGGCCTTCCCGTTGGTGTCGATCGCTATGGCGAGATAGGTGAGCTGGAACCCGTATTCAGGATGCCATCCAGGGTTGGAGAGTGATGCGAGCTGGATCTTGAAATGAACGGCGGCTGAATCGAAGGTTACGGTTGCCGACCGGAGGTCGAAGCAACCAGGAGAGAAATTGGCATTCCGGGGGTAGGTGTATGCTCCCGTGTCCGTGCCTCGGTCATCACCGCGCGGGTCAGAGGCCGTGGCAAACAAATGCGGGTTTGAAGGGAGTCTTTTGACCTCGGAGTGTGCCAGCATCCGATATTCCGGGAGACGAAGGGCTTTCATATCCGATCTGAGCTTCGGGGTGAGTAGAGATATCCCAGGCGGTAACTGCAGTTGTCGCGATTTCTTCAACTCAACCTGAATAGGTGTATCTCTATTGGCGACAACGGTTAAACCATCTTCCCTGATACTGATTCTTGTCCTGGATTTCGGAGACATGGAGAAGTGTCCGGACATGCTCGTGCCAGGGGAAACTTCAAGGTCCAGCAGGATCCTGTAACTGACCGGGATCTGCCTTCCGTCGAGTTCGAGGGACCCCGCGCCGGGGTCGTATTTCACTAGCATCCTATCCACGTGCACCGGGACGACCGCCGACAGGGGGCCAAGGGATTTTGGAATTCTGGGACGCACTGTTATCCGGCGTTCCAGGCAGTTCACCCTGACTCCCAGGTAGTCTTCGTATGCGTTGCGGACGAATTCGGCCAGGTTCCATGCCTGGGAGAACGTGCCTGACGGCCGCGGTTCCGTTTCGCCCGGCCTGGAAAGAGCATCCAGCAGCTCCGATTGCGTCCCGACCCCTGCCCGGTCAAGGATCTGGTGAACCGTGTTTTCGGTCAAGCGTGCCGCAATCTTGACCCCGCCTGCCTTTATCAGCTCCGAAATGAGTTTTCCTTCGAGCCATGTCCAGACCGTTCCGTTGTGATACGCGGCGTCTTTCGGGTAGAAGGGAGGGTACTGGTGATAAGGATGGAAATCGGCGTCCTCCTGGGAAAGCGAGGCAACGCCGTAGGGGTAGGTGAGCGATTCCGTGACCGCGGTGACCGTAGCGAGCCGCAACGAGTCGTTCAGAAGGGAAGTCGCAAAGATTTGATTCGGCCGCAGCCGGGTGTCCCGGGACCCGTCCGGGAGCAGGTGGTCCGCCAGCCTGCCGTTGAAAAGAAAGGCGGGAGTGAAGTTGCGAACGACGGACCGTCTGATAATGTCCCATCGTTGTGCAGACACCGGATCGCCGATGCGTGTGGCGAGCCAGATGCCTGTCTCCAGCTGGGCGGCCCAGAGTGCCTGGATATCGTTTGCCCGGTTTCCCCTCGGACTCCACGGCCCATCAGGGCCAACTGCATCCATCCACGTCTCCGCATCTCCGTGTGTGAGGAAGCCCAGAGAATCTGAGTGAAACTTGATGGTTCCCTCGATGGAACGAAGGACGACGGCATACATCTCCAGAGCGAAGAGTGAATCGCCTGAGCGTTCAACATATTCCCGGACCATCGTGACAAACCGCGGCGTTCCGTCGGCGGTGTTGTATGCTTTCTCTGTGAGCGAGACGAAGTTGGGGATTCTTCCGTAGTTCGATGATGTGGAGTCGCGCTCCTGATGTTCCGCGAACGATCGGAGGATGTCCCTGGCATCGGCGAATCCACCAGTGACCAATGTTGCCCCGGGGAGTGAGATGAACGTGTCTCTGCCCCAGTAGTTGTTGAACCAGGGTAGCCCGGCGAAGATTCCCTTCCCCCGTTGATTCATGATCAGTGCGTCAAGCGAGAGAGTTGCCCAGGCGAGCGCCTTGTCGAAGCGGGCGTCGTGCGTCCTGATCGATGCGCGGCCCAGGATGTGCTCCATCCTCCGGCGGCGTTCTTCCATCAGGCGGGGGGCGGTTGCCGGCAGCCGACGGACGAGGCGATCGGTTTCGGCCTGATCGTCCCCGACAAGCACGAAGATGCTATGCCGTCGTGCACTCCCGGCATAGAGGAAGACGGGGGAAAATCGATCTCCATCCGTCCGTGATGTATCTCTCGGAAAGAACGCAGGGGCGTACATGGCCAGCCACACCGGGTAGCTCTCGGCGTCGGTGCGGGAGGGGTGACGCTTCCGGGCGATAAGGACTGACGCGGTGTGTCTGACGGACTCAAACTCCGCCCGTGTGCGCCCATCGGTAAACCACGGTACGAAGCCGACCTCGACGGGGCGGGGTGCGATCACCGTAACGATGAAAGCGGCCAGGCTGTCGATGGGATGGAGTTCTTCGATGATCCCGCCGGGATATTCGCGTCTCAGAAAATCCGGATAGACGACAGTCCGCACGGCGGTGTTCCGTGGGAGTTCACGACCGTCGATGAGGAGAGAGTAGTCGTCGATGAACTCGAACCCTGCGACATTGAAACCCTGCCAGCTTGTTGTATTACGCGATCCGGTCTCGCCGTAGAAGAAGGCCGATTGCTTGTTGGTGAATGCAAACTCGCGAGAGGATCCCCGGACCTCGATCCCCAAGGAGTCGAGTGGACCATGTGCTGCCGCGCAGACGGTTGAGCTGAGGAGAAACGCCACGAGCAGTGAAGGGAGGCTCAGACGGTCCATCACTTCATTCCATAGAAGTAGAGGAGGATATCGGCGATCCGCGCACGCCAGCTGCCCCAGCTATGACCCTCGGGATATTCGGCATAGTGAAACCGATAGTTCTTCGTCACGAGGACATCGCGCATTTGCCGGGCCTCCACCTGGGCGTCGTGGAGAGTCCCCGTGTCGATGTAGAGACGAAGTGGCTTCCGCGCTGAGTGCGCGAAGTTGTTGATGATCTGGGAGGAGTTCCATGAGAAGGCGGGGGACTGGGCCGCGCACAGCCCGAAGGCATCCGGTCGGGACCATCCTGCATAGGCTGCGATGAGTCCTCCCAGGGAGGCGCCCATGATCGCGGTAGTCTTTGCGTCTCCCGAAACGCGGTACTCCTTTCGGATCATAGGGAGGAGTTCCCGGGCAAGGGATTGCGCGAACGTATCGCGCAATGCATAATCCTGCATTCTCGTGTTGGTACGGCGGTCAGCGGGGTCCGTCCGCGGATCGAGAAAGACTGCGATCACGGGCTGAATTCGTCTGGCCGCGATCAGATTGTCCAGAACATTGTTCATCAATCCGAGAGAGAGGTACTCGCCGCCATCCGTGACAACGACGAGGGGAAGCTTCTTCCGTGTGGAGGGATACGAAGGCGGGAGGTAGACATAGACCGGATGGGACCGCGCGAGGAGTCGACTCCGGAGCATCAGGGTGTCGACCGTCCCGTGTTGAATAGAGGGATCGAAGGTAATGTCTCTGGGTGGACGATACGCCGGCATCCGGAGTTCCGAGTTCGGTCCGAAGCCGCTCATGCACTGCCTGGGATTCATTGGATCCAGCAGCCAGACACCGTCCACGACCAGCTTGTAGTCACACCGTGCGGCCGTGTCGAGCTGGATCGAAGCGTGGAAGAACGAAGTTCCCGGAACCCGGCGAAGTGAATCGCGTGCCGGGTCCCAACCGTTGAAGTCGCCCGCGAGGGCGACATGCCGTGCGTTCCCCGTGTAGACGAACTCGGAGGTCGAATCGTGGACAAGCGGCGTCCCGCGCGCCGTGAGCTTTCCTATCAAGGCATTGACCGCTGCCTGCCGCCCGGCGCTGTCCGGCAACGTCTCGATCTGCTCCAGCAAGTGACTCAGCGGCAGTGTGAGGGAATCCTGCTGATTGCGTGGAGATGCAGGTGCATGAACGCTCGTCATGATCATCATGCTCCAGGTGATCAACATCGTGGGTCGCCGAATAGTCGTTCGTCTCATGCTGTTGCGTTTCGAATGTCGCGCCTGTATCTTGGCAATGGATGGTCTGTCGCAGGTGCACCTGCCGTCGGGGAGGTGCCGGCATTTCCCCTAGTAATGCAGCAGGATTGGAAGGAGGATATAGACCGCACTCATCCCCGCAAGAATGAGTCCCACCATCCCGCCGAGCGCCCAGAAGAACATCTTCAGGTCGCCGTCTTTGTCGCCGGCGACGCGAAGCGATTTTCTGAAACAGACGAAGGCGATGCCCAGTCCGAGCAACATCATCGCCCCGAAAGAGATCAAGAGTGTCCGGTCAAGTGGATCCAATGTTCGCGTCCGAAGTGTTCCGGTAAAATATACGAAGAAAAACAGTGTGGCAAAACGACATCGTTGCCATTCGGCCTGGCATTGCCTATATTCAGGTACCACCACTCACCGCGGGCCGACATAACGCGCCCGGTCCCCTGGTCCGGGGCGCATGCCCCGAAACATGACCGATCAGGACGATGAACGACGGACATGACAACTGCAACGGAATACCTCTGGTTCAACACCCGCAAGCACAGGGAATACCTGAACATCACATCGCAGGTAGAAGAGATTGTGAAGCGGAGCGGTGTGCGTGAAGGAATGGCGCTTGTGTCTGCCATGCATATCACGGCCGGGGTCTATGTGAATGACGCCGACGACGGACTGATTGCGGACATTGATGAATGGCTCGAGCGGATTGCGCCGTTTCGTTCCGACTACCGGCATCACCGGACGGGCGAGACCAACGGCGATGCGCACCTGAAGAGCCTGCTCGTCCATCATGAAGTTGTCGTTCCCGTGACGAACGGCTCGCTCGACCTGGGACCATGGCAACAGGTCTATTACGCGGAATTCGACGGCCAGCGCCGGAAACGGGTGGTCGTGAAGGTGATGGGTGATGGAGAGGGAGTTTGACATTCAGACAGCACTTCGGTACTTTTTTCTTCATGGCAGTGATTTGGCAAACGCAAGGAGGAATCAGACAGGTGACGTGCGCGCGATCGATGACGCTTCTCCTGACTACTGCACTGTGGGCGCTCCCGGCGAGTGCCCAGACTATTCAGCCCCGCCAGCCGCTGCAGGTTCTTGTTGATGTCGCCAGATTCCGCGGGGCCGACGACGAGCATGTCAACCTCGAAGTCTACTATTCAATCCATCGGCATGGACTGACCTTCAAGAAGGATTCGGCTGGTTGGGCTGCGGGTGTTGATCTGACGCTGATGGTGCTCAAGGGGGACTCGATGGTCGTCGGCGATCGCTGGCTGGTGCCTCAGCTGATTGCGGATACATCGTCGCTGGCAAGCGAAATCGATCTCGTGGGGAACACGGCGCTGGAGCTGAAGGAAGGGGACTACCTCTTCAAGCTTTTTGCTCACGACAGGCATCGTCCGGAAATCACTGACAGCATCAAGCTGAAGCTGCCGATCAGGCGTTTCATCGCCACCGCGCCCACGCTGAGCGACATCGAGTTCGCAACCATGATTCGTCCGGGCACCAAGGGTGGACAGTTCTACAAAAATACCCTTGACGTCATCCCGAACGTGGGGGGGATGTATGGCGAAACGCAGAAGTGTTACTACTATGCCGAGGCATACAATCTTCTCGTCAACGAAAGCAGGTCGTTGTATTCGCTCCGGTCAACCGTGCACGACGCACTTGGGCGGGAAGTGATGTCGAGGGAGCGACCAAAGAAAAACATCGGGGAGTCGAGCGTCCTGGTTGATCAGTTTGCCGTGGACAAGATGAAAAGCGGCACCTATACGCTGCTCCTGACCCTCCTGGACACCGCGAGCACACCACTGGGTTCTTCCGGCAAGAAGTTCTTTGTCTACAATCCGACCATGGGTTTCGATTCGAGTCTCCTCTCCGTGTCGTCCCGCCTCCCGACCGCGGTATTTGCCTCGATGGGTGAGGCCGAGCTCGACCTCGAATACGCCTGGCTGAAATATGAAACAAGCGATGAGGAGAGGCAGCAATACGGTCAGCTGAAAGGGGTGGATGCCAAACGCAAGTTCCTCTCCGATTTCTGGGGGAAACGCCCTCTGGGTCTCCGGGAGGAATACCTTACCCGGGTGGGTTATACGAACACGAGCTTTCGCTCGCTCGGGAAGGACGGCTATAGAACAGATCGAGGCCGCGTCCATATCGTCTACGGGATGCCGGATGACATCGATCGTCATCCGAGCGAAGTCGATTCGAAACCGTATGAGATCTGGTCCTACAATAACATCCAGGGTGGCGTGATCTTCGTCTTCGTGCAGCGCAACTCCGGAGGTGACTATGAGCTTGTCCACTCGACGCACCGGAATGAGCTGCACGATGAGTCCTGGCAACGATACATCTCACCCCAGTAGCGGGTGGATCCTTTCGAATCTCAGCCCCGCCCCCCCTCCCTCCGGCGTTATTGAATGTTCACCCGTCATTTCTTAGATTCTGACACTTGCCTTCACACACATGATGCATCAGATTGAATACGCGCTGTACACGACCCTTCGCCTGCTGGTCCGGCACATGTCGTACCGGACTGCGGGCCGGCTCGGATGTTTCCTCGGCACGCTGGTCTACGGCCTTGGCTTCCGCAAACGTGTCACCATGGACAACCTGGCACACGCCTTCCCGGAGAAATCCCTCCTGGAGCTGCGGCGGATCGCGCATGGCGCCTACTGCAACTACGGTGTCGCGCTGCTCGAGCTCCTCTGGACGTCCGGACAGTCCCGCGAGGCCGTGGCAGACACGCTGCATCTCCGGAATCCGGAAGTTTTCCTGAACGCCATGGCTCGCAACAGGGGCCTGATTTTCCTTGCCGCTCACCTCGGATCCTGGGAATTGCTAGCCATTGGCGTTGGGATACGTATCAACACGCCGGTCGCGGTCATCGTGCAGACCCAGAGCAACAAGATGGTGAACGCCGCTATCGATGCAGATAGACGCCGGTTCGGCAACACCACGATCCCGATGGGTCCGTCGGTTCGCGACATTGTGACGGTGCTCCGCGGGGGCGGCGTTGTCGCGATGCTTGGGGACCAGAGTGCGGCGAAGGAAGCTGCACGTGTCGTCTTCTTTGGCCGGCCCTGTGCGACACATCGTGGCGCAGCGGCGTTTGCGCTCAGGCTTGACGCATCTCTTGTCGTTGCGTTCATGTTTCGCAATGCCGACAGCACGTATGACGTGGAATTCGCCGAGGTCGACTGCAGCGGTCTGAAAGGGACAGAGGAAGAGCGAATCGACCAGCTGACGCGTCGCCACACGGCGATGCTGGAAGCCGCCGTCCGGCGGCGTCCCGATCACTGGCTCTGGATGCACAAGCGGTGGAAGCACACGGACTACCTCGTGTCGCTTGCCGCAAACCATTCCCCCGTGCCTTCCGCTGAGCATGACGGATGAGCGCGCGCCCTCGATTTCTCATTATCCACACCGCATTCATTGGGGACGTTGTGCTCGCCCTCCCGCTGGCGCAGGCGCTGCGTGTCAGCAAGCCTGATGCACACGTTGCCATGCTGGTCATTCCCGCCGCTGCCGCGGCCCTCCGCAACCATCCTGCGTTGGATGAGGTCATCGTCTATGACAAGAAGGGTGGCGATCGTGGCCTCAGGGCCGGATTCATGATCGCACAACAATTGAAGATCCGCCGCTTTGACGTGGCTCTCGTTCCGCATCGGTCCCTCAGGAGTGCGCTTCTGGCCTGGTATGCGCGCATACCGAGGCGCATCGGTTTCGCCACCAGCGCCGGCCGGGCGTTGCTGACCGACCGTGTCGGTTACGATGCAACCGCTCACGAAATTGTGCGCAATCTCAACCTCCTCGTCCCACTGGGGATCCGGCCCCCCGCGACGGAATTGCCCCTTGTGTATCCCGGCCCCGATGATACATCTGCGGTGGATTCCTTGCTTTCCCATGCTGAGGCCCGTGAAGGCAACGTCCGCCGCCAGAATCTTGTCGCTCTTGCGCCTGGTTCCGTGTGGAACACAAAACGCTGGCCGCAGGAACACTTCGCAACCCTCGGAGCAAAACTGCTGAAGGATGGCTATGACCTTGTGCTTGTTGGAGGGCCGGCGGATGAGGGGGTGTGTCGCACCATTGCATCCGCCTTTGATCCCCATCGGGTGGTGAATGCAGCGGGCCGCCTGACGCTTCTGCAGTCGGCCGAGCTGATCCGCCGTTGCCTGGTCCTCATCTCGAATGACAGTGCCCCGCAGCATCTTGCAGTTGCTGTCCGAACTCCCGTGGTCACACTGTTCGGTGCTACAGTCCCGGAGTTCGGATTCGCCCCCGCAGGAGCACACGACAGAGCGCTCGGAGTCCCGGGCCTGTCCTGCAGGCCATGCAGCATCCACGGGGGAGTACGTTGCCCCATTTCCACTTTCCTCTGCATGAAATCTCTTTCTCCGGATCTCGTCCACGACACTGTTCGGGAGGTACTTCATGGCACTGCGCGTTAGCGTGAACAGGGAACAGCCTGACCCGGCTTCGCTCGTTCTCGCGGCGGAAGTGATCCAGGCGGGTGGCATCATTGTGTATCCGACGGAAACACTCTACGGGATCGGGGCGAATGCGTTGAACCCACAGGCGGTCACGCGTGTTCATGTCGCAAAACGCCGGGACGAGAAGAAACCGATCCTCGTCCTCGTCCCCCAGGCCGACGCCGTGGAGGACCTCGTCTCCGCGATTGGGCCTACCGCGCGTCTCCTGATGACGACGTTTTGGCCCGGCCCCCTCACCCTGGTGTTCCGAGCTTCAATGCGGGTTCCCGCGGAACTCATCCGCGGTGGCGGGACCATTGGGATTCGTGTTCCGTCCAACCTTCTGTGCATCAAGCTCCTGCAGCTGGCGGAATGCCCGCTCACCTCGACGAGCGCCAATATTTCGGGGCAGCCGTCCATGCGGTCGATCGACGAGATCCAGAAGGCGCTGCAATCGTCTGTCGATCTTTACCTTGATGCCGGCCTGCTGCCGGAAAGCAAGCCCTCGACCGTGGTCGATGTGTCCGGGAACGTGCCGGTGATCGTCCGTGAGGGTGCGATCACCCGCGACGCGATATTGACCGTCATACAGGAGAGCCGGGGGTAACATGGCGAGAACTATTCGAAGCGCCGGTATGGCCGGCGTGCTGCTCCTCATCCTGCTCCGTGCATCGCATGCCGGCCAGTCTGTGGAACTCCTGCAGGCGTTCCGTGATCTTCACCAGGATGGTGTCCTGATGGATCTCTCCGCGCATCCGGATGATGAGGACGGTTCCACGCTGGCAATGTACCGGATGAAATACGGCGTCAAGACATGTTCGGTCCTCTTCACCCGCGGTGAGGGGGGACAGAATGAAAAAGGTCCGGAGCTGTACGAGCAACTCGGCGTTCTCCGGTCAGCGGAGACCCGGGCGGCAGGCGCGGTTCTCGGTGCGGAGGTTCATTTCCTCAACTTCCTTGACTTCGGGTACTCGAAGACAGCGACGGAGGCATTCCGCGTGTGGGGCGGGCAAATGGAAGTCCTGCGCCGCCTCGTGTATGTCATCCGGAAGGAGCAACCCGACATCCTCTTCACCAATCACAGCACGGCTGCGGGTCACGGCCATCATCAGGCCGTGGCGATCACGGCGATCGCGGCGTTTGTCGCAGCAGGCGACAGCACGATGTTTCCCGAACAAATCCCGGAGACCGGGGTCTGGCAGCCGCGTAAACTCTATGCCAGACAATTCGGCAAGGGAGAGGCTCTTGCCGAGGTGGCAAACGATATCCAGGCCATGGACACCGCCCGCGGCCAGACCTACCTGGACATCGCCAGCAGCGCGCTCCGGATGCACAAGACTCAGGGAATGGAACGCGCGGACCTGCGACGATTCACCAGCGGGAAAAGCCTCTACGCGCTTTTCGGTACCAACAGTCTGTATGAACCCGACAGCACAACCTTCTTTGGCGGCATCGACTTCTGGCGAGATCACAAGCTGGCGTTTCTTCTCCCTATCCACGAATCGCTTTCGCTGTTCCATGACGGGATGTCAGCCGACTCTCTGCTGATGATGGCGTCACACACGCTCCGCACGCTCGATTCACTGGACGGGGTTCCGGGCCGCAGCCCGCTTGCCAAACGCTTGATCCGTCAGTGGCGGACAAAACTGGAACGGTTGGTCCAGCTCCAATTCGGCGTCGAGGCATCGGTCACCCTCGGTGATTCCACGCTGGTTCCCCGGCAGACGACGCTCTGCGCGGTTCATCTCACGGCTGCCCGGGGTTCACTCCAGGAACCGGAGGTGCGCATCAGCATCCCTTCGGGATGGACGCTTCAGGATGCCCCCGCGGATGACGAACGAGAGCTCGGGGGAACCATCGGACAGTGCTGGAAAATCAGGGTGGGGGAGAAGCCTGTGTGCACGCTGCCGAGAGTGAGGGCACAATACAGGCCGATCGAAGAACATCAGGAAATTGTCGCCCACGTGGGATACCGGATCAACGGCGTGCCCGTGTCCTTGAGTGTTCCGGCACGATTCGAGGTTTCTCCCGAACACACCATGGAGGTCACACCGTTGATGAGCTGGTGTCCGCCGGATGCTGCCGACAACGGGATTCGCTTTTCGGTGGAGATCCGCAATCACTTTCCCTATCAGACCGCCGGAAAGATCCAGGTGATGACTCCACCTGGTTGGCGCGCAGAGACGCCGACCTTTGCGATCGCGGATCAAGAGAGCTCCTCGACGGTTACCGTGACGGTCTCGCCGAAGAGCACGCCGGCTGCCGGAGAATACACGTGCTCTTTCCGGACCGAGTATGCGAACGAGAGCACAACCATAGACCTCTTTTCCGTTGCGAGCGCGCCTGGATTGAAAGTGGGAATTGTGAAGAGCTACGATACCACGCTCGTGACCGCGGTGCGTCAGCTCGGTGTTCCGTTCTCACTGATCAGCGACGAGGAGATCGCCGGAGGGAATCTCTCAGAGTACTCGACCATCGTCCTCGACATTCGGGGGTACCTCGTCCGGGATGCGTTGAAGGATCACAATGCGAATCTACTGGAGTATGTGAGGAAGGGTGGAAACCTCCTGGTGATGTACCAGCGCGAGACGGAATGGAAACCGGAGTATGCCCCGTACCCGTTCAAACTTTCCCGAAAACGGGTATCAATGGAGGATGCGCCGGTGACCGTCCTCCGACCGGAGCATCCGCTTGTCCACTCACCGAATGAAATCCGCGCATCGGACTGGGACGGGTGGCGACAGGAACGGGCTGTCTATATGCCGGTCGACGTCCCGCCGGAGTATGAGCAACTGCTCACGAGCCATGACCCGGATGAGGAGGAACTGACGACGGGGTACCTTGTCGCACGCTACGGCGCGGGATCCTACATCTATACCTCGTATGTCTGGTACCGTCAGTTGAAGGAATGCCATGCCGGAGCCTTCCGGTGCTTTGCGAATATGCTCAGCTATTCGAAGGTCCGCCGATGAGAAGCGTCGTCGTCTCTCTCGTGGCGCTGCTGGCGGTCGCGGGATGCACGTCCGGCGACAAGACTCCGCTGATCGTGTATTCACCGCACGGAAAGGAGTTGCTGGGCATGGAAGAACGGCTCTTTGAAGAGAAGCATCCCGGTGTGGATGTTCGATGGCTCGACATGGGATCGCAGGACGTCTACGACCGTATCAGAACAGAACGTGCACATCCCCAGGCGGACATCTGGTGGGGTGCGCCGATGACCACCTTCGCGCGTGCCGAACAGGAGAGCCTCCTGGACCGCTACGTCCCAACCTGGGACAGCGCCGTGTCGGCGGAATTTAAAAGCGCCGGCGGGTACTGGTATGGAACGTTCATCACCCCCGAGGTCATCATGTACAACACGAACCTCGTCCCGCCGGAAGAGGCTCCCCGTGACTGGGATGATTTGCTTGATACGCGATGGAGGGGGAAAATCATCATCCGCTCTCCGCTTGCCTCGGGGACGATGCGTATTCTCTTCTCGGCGATGATCCTGCGCGAAGTCAGCCGGGGCGGGGATATCGATGCGGGGTTCCGGTGGCTGCGCAGGCTCGACGCGAACACAAAGAACTACGTCGCCGATCCAACCCAGCTCTACCTGAAGATCGCGCGGGAGGAGGGCGCGTTGACGTTATGGGATCTCCCCGACGTCCTGATCCAGAAACAGTTGCATGGGTACCCTTTCGGGTATGTCTTTCCCCGGAGTGGCACTCCCCTGATCACGGATTGCATCGCGATTGTTCGCGGAACGGAACACCGGGTGGCGGCGATCGACTTCTATGAGTTCGTGACTTCGACGGAGAGTGCAATACGCCAGGCGCGGGAGTTCTGGCGAATTCCGGCGCGCCGTGACATCCCGCGTGGATCGCTGCCTGCGTGGGTCGACACGCTGCATCTCACGCCGCTTCCCGTCGACTGGCCCGCCGTGGCTGCCAATGAACGCGGCTGGATGCGACGCTGGGACGAGCGCGTGAAAGGAACCGGGACCTCACTACCGGAGGACCACTGACATGGCCTCGCTTTCCCTGCGCAGCCTCTCGAAATCCTTCGGCGCCGTTCCCGTTGTCCATGATGTCTCCATCGACATCCAGAGCGGGGAGTTCTTCTCGATCCTTGGCCCGAGCGGGTGCGGGAAAACGACGTTGCTCCGGATGATCGCCGGACTGGAACAACCCACATCCGGCAGGGTGGTGATCGGGGACTCGGATTGTACCGACGACGCGCCGCAGCAACGGCACATCGGGATGGTGTTTCAGAATTACGCTCTCTTTCCGCATCTGACGGTCCGGGAAAATGTTGCCTTCGGGCTTCAGGCGCGGCACGTGCCCGAGACCGAGATCGGCTCGCGTGTGGAGAAGACGCTCGCATCCGTCGGCCTGTCAGGCCGCCGCGATTCGCCGGTGACGGCTCTCAGCGGCGGCGAACAACAGCGTGTGGCAGTCGCGCGCGCCCTTGCGGTGGAACCCCAGGTACTTTTGTTCGACGAGCCGTTGAGCAACCTTGATGCCGCCCTCAGGGTCCGCACACGGGAAGAAATCCGTGCCCTGCAGAGCGCAACCGGGATCACGACGGTCTATGTCACGCATGATCAGACCGAGGCCATGAGCCTCTCCGACCGTCTTGCTGTGATGCGGGGAGGCGTCATCGAACAGGTTGGATCTCCGGCGGAGGTGTATGAGAGGCCGCATTCCCCATTTGTCGCGGAGTTCATTGGCGGGGCAAACCTCCTTCCCGGCGTGTTGCATCGCGAGGCCCGGCTTCTTGTCTGTGAGAATCTTCGCATCCCCGTTCCGGCGTTCGTTCGTCTCCCCGACGAGGAGCAGATCCTCCTGGCCGCAAAACCGGAGGCGATCGCTCTTGATGCCTCGTCCGATCTCGAGGCCCTCGTCAACGTGCTCGGCCGCGAGTACCTCGGGTTCACAACATCGTTCCTGGTGAGTGCCGGGACGCTCACCTTCCGGGTGGTCATGCTCAGCGGGACCCGCTCGGACAGTATCCTCCCGGGGACCACCATCCGTTGCCGGTTCGATTGGACGCGCTGCTCCATATTTCCCCGAACCCGCTCATGACTGCCGCGCGCGCCGGAAAACTCCTCTTTGTGGCGCTGCTGCTCTTCCTGTTTGTTGGGTTCGTCTGCTACCCGGTGGGTGTACTTGTTGTTGAGAGTTTCCGCGGCGCTGATGGATTCTCGCTTGCAACATACCGCGCCGTGCTGGATGTGAACAACCGGGCAAATCTCGAGGCAGTCGGGAATTCCATCGGCGTGTCCATCCTCTCCACACTGTTCAGTGCGCTCGTCGGACTCCTCTTTGCGTTTGTCTTCACGCAGTTCGATGTTCCGTTCCGATCGACACTGGCGCGTATCGCTGTCATGCCGATTGCGCTCCCGCCCCTCGTCGGTGTCGTTGCGTTCCTCTTTGTCTTTGGCGAGAGTGGTGTCCTCCCGCGATCCCTCCAGCATGTCTTCGGGATGCAGGGGGTACCGTTTGCCCTTGATGGCATCAGTGCGATTGTGGCGGTACACGT
>Ga0315275_10000549_pt1 | contig 31236 bp, 26 predicted proteins | sample YL17G03_0_MG_FD_205557 | JGI IMG/M metagenome (GOLD analysis project Ga0315275, IMG submission 205557) | Sediment microbial communities from Yellowstone Lake, YNP, Wyoming, USA - YL17G03_0 | ecosystem: Environmental > Aquatic > Freshwater > Lake > Sediment | place: USA: Wyoming | collected...
TGAAATATAACCCCTTTAGCTGATTTTTGCAATAAAAACTCTATTTAATCGCTTGTACGATGGATTCCTGAAAAAAAGCTGGAAAACCCAAACTTTATCACTACAATACGCCAAACTATGAAATTCATACTGATTGATAAAATAGTTAAAATGGCCTTTGGCAAAGAGATAATAACTGTCAAGAATGTATCTCTTTCGGAAGAATACATGGCTGACCATTTCCCGACTTTTCCCGTTCTGCCGGGTGTTTTTTTGCTTCAGGGCATGGTAGAATCGGCCTGCTGGCTGGTTAGGGAAACTGAAAATTATGCCCACAGTATGGTGTTGCTTGCTCAGGCAAAAAATGTAAAATACAAAAGCTTTGCCGCCCCCGGCGCAAATATCCAATACACCGTGACGGCAAAGACAATAGAAGAAAATATAAGTTCGTTTTCAGGCACAGGCGCCTGCAATGGCCAGTCTATTGTCGAAGCAAGATTCAGCCTGCGGCATTTTAATCTTGCCGAGCAGGACCATAAACTTGCCGCTGAAGATACTTATATAATTGAAAAGTTAAAGGAACGTTGGAAACTTTTAAACGGATTATAATTTGAATAACCGGAGGTTTTATTTATGGCTATGACGCGGGACCAGATTTTTCAGGAAGTTCAGGGTGTGCTTGTCGATGCTCTCGGGGTTGATGAAGATGAGGTTACGCCGGATGTAACTCTTATGGCGGACCTTGGCGCTGAAAGCATCGATTTTCTCGATATCGTTTTCCGTATGGAAAAAGCCTTCGGAATAAAAATCCCTCGCGAGGAACTCTTTCCCGCTGAAAATGTTTTAAGCAACAAAGAATATATCAGTAACGGCAAACTTACCTCAAAGGGTCTGGAAGAACTCAAAAAACGTATGCCGCATACTGATTTTTCTGAATTTGCCAATGACCCGGACGTTAATAAAATCGGCGATTTGTTTACCGTCGATGTTCTCGTTAACTACGTCGATTCAAAACTTAATTCATAAAACAAAATAAAACCGTCCCGCACCTGTTTGCATTGTGGTAGTGGATAAAAAATCCATCGATAAAACAGGGCAAACAGGTGCGGGACTCCGCAATTTTTATTTTTGATTTTTAATCTTCGTTATGCGTTGGATATGGATTGATAAATTTATCGAGTTCAACAGCGGCTCAAACGCCGTTGCCATAAAAAATGTAACTATGGCTGAGGAGTATCTGCACGATAATTTCCCCGGCTTTCCCATTATGCCGGAATGCCTGATGATTGAGTCGATGGCTCAGACCGCCGGTATTCTTGTCGGACAGGCCAGAAACTATAAGGAAAAGGTAATCCTCGCGAAGATTAACAAGGCTGTTTTTTTTAATTATGTCCGTCCCGGCGACACAATCAAAATACACGCCAAAATCGAATCAATCACCGCAGAAGCCGCCGGCACAACAGGAAAAATCACGCGAAACGACAAGACAATCGCTGAAATTGATTTGATGTTCAGCCACATCGACCAGAACCTCGCAGGCAAACAATTTCCAAAGGAAAATTTCGCATTTACCGATTTGTTTGGTATCGTCCTGCGAGCTTCAGGCATTCCTGCACCGGCTCCGGAGAGCAATAAATGACCACTTCTTTTCCGGTAATAACAGGTCTGGGAGCAATCACCCCGCTTGGGTTAAGCTATAAAGACTTATGGTCGGGTCTCTGTCAGGGCAGATGCGGCATCGACAGAATCACTGCCTTTGACCCCTCAGGGTTTACCTGTCAGATTGCAGGCCATGTGCCGGAATACAACATCCGCGACTACGTTCCCAAATCAATGCGTAAAACGACCAAGCTGATGTCGCGCGATATAGAACTTGCCGTTGTTGCCGCTAACGAAGCCTTTAAAGATGCAGGGCTGAAAACAAAAGCCTCTGAAGAACAAAACATTACCATCAATCCCGAAAGGACGGCGATTATTCTTGGCGCCGGTCTTATAAGCTGCGACCTTGTTGAGCTCGCCCCTGCCGTTGCAAAAAGTATTACTGATGGAAAATTTGACATAAAAAAATGGGGTTCGCAGGGCATAGAGCAGCTTACGCCGTTGTGGCTGCTCAAATATCTGCCTAATATGCTTGCCTGCCACGTCGGCATAATCCACGATATCCAGGGCCCGAGCAATTCGATAACCTGTGCCGAGGCCGCTGGTCTCATTGCTATCGGCGAAGCCGCCCAGATAATTGCCCGCGGCGATGCTGATATCGCTCTTGCCGGCGGCGGAGAGGCAAAAGTCAATCCAATTGTTCATATCAGACAATGCCTGCTCAAAAGAGCAACAGCGGATTACAACGATAATCCCAAAGGCGCCTGTCGGCCGTTTGACGCAGATGCGAAAGGCTCGGTTTTTGGCGAAGCCGCCGCCTGTGTAATAATGGAAAATCCGGAAAATGCGAAAAAACGCGGTGCAAAAATTTATGCTCAGATTGCAGGCCTCGGCCAAAGCTGCAGTATAAATCAGCAATATGAATATCTCGAACCTGACGGCAAAGGCGTACAATATGCAATCGAAATGGCTCTTGAGGACGCAAAGATAAAACCCGACCAGCTCGATTTGATTATCCCGCACGGCACAGGAATATTTGATGACGATGCCGCGGAGGCAAAAGGAATTGAAAAAGCCCTCGGTAATACCATTGATAAGATACCTGTATTTCCGACAAAGAGTATGACGAGCAATACCGGTGCTGCGGCAGGCGCTGTCGATGTTGTCGCTGCCTGCTGTACAATGAAAGATGGTATTATTCCCTCGGCAAAAAATTGTGAAAATGCCAGTTGCAAATTAAATATCGTCAGGCAGCAGATTAAGAAAGATATTAAATATGTCCTTTGCTGCAGTTACACCTATGGCGGCCAGACAGCGGCAATAATATTGAAAAAATATGAATGAAAAATCTGAAAATCGTATTGTAATAACAGGAATGGGAATCGTTTGTCCTCTCGGCAACGATGTCAAGACAATGTGGGATAGCATTCTCAATTGCCGCAATGGAATGGCTGCGACCACAATCTTTGACGCCTCGGGATACCCTACAAAATTCTGTGCAGAAGTCAAAAATTACGACCTTACAAAATATACAAAAAATCCCAAACTGCATAAAAACAGCAATCGCCATAGCGGTTTTGTCATTGGCGCAACTGCCGAAGCCTGCCGACAGGCAAAAATCGAGTTTGACTTCGGCGAGCTCAGTCGAGCCGAAACTGAAAATCCAAATGACGGCATAGACCGCAGGAGAATGGGCATATATCTCGGCGCAGGCGATGGCTCTGTTGACAATGAAAATTTCTTTAATGCGATAGTTCAGGGCTGGGACGATGCAAAAACACAGATGGATTGGAAGAAATGGGCTGCTGTTGCTTTTGGCAGAATGCAACCGTACCGCGAGCTTGAGCAGGAACCGAATATGCCCGCAGCTCACGTTGCGATATTCACCGGCGCCCGCGGCCCGGTAAGAAGCTGTCTTACAGCCTGTGCCGCAAGCACTCAGGCCGTCGGCGAAGCATTTAAAATCCTGCAATCAGGCCAGGCTGATATAATGCTCGCAGGCGGCGCTCACTCGATGATACACCCGCTGGGTATCACCGGCTTTAATCGTCTTACCGCCCTTTCGACAAGAAACGACAGTCCGCAGACGGCATCACGTCCTTTCACCACAAGCAGAGACGGCTTTGTCATAGGCGAAGGAGCGGCAATCGTTATTCTCGAAACGCTCGAATCGGCCAAAAAACGCGGCGTTGAAATTCTCGCTGAAATCATCGGCTACGGCAGCAGCAACGATGCCTTCCGCGTAACTGATATGCACGAAGAAGCCCGCGGCGCTGTCCAGGCAATGGAAGCCGCTTTGAGGGATGCAAAATTATCTTATAAGGATATAGATTATGTAAGCACGCACGGCACAAGCACCGCTGAAAATGACTCGATTGAGACCCTTGCTTTAAAGAAGGTCTTTAAGGAAGAAGCGAAAAACACCCCTGCCAGCAGTGTCAAGAGTATGATGGGCCATTTAATCGGCGCAGCAGGTGCGGCAGAATTTATTACCTGTATCCTTGCGATTCGTGATAATATATTGCCGCCGACAATTAACCTAAACGACCCTGACCCGAACCTCGATTTGGATTACGTGCCGAACAAACCGAGAAAGGCTCAGGTCGATATCGCACTGAACGAGTCTTTCGGTTTTGGAGGCCAAAACAACGTTGTTATAATAAAAAGATACAAAAATTAACCACGAATGAACACGAATTAACACAAATTTTTATTTTTATGATAGATATAAGAGAAATCAGAGAAAACCCCGACAAATTTAAAGCGGCCTGCAAAGCCAAAGGGTTTGCGGTTGATGTTGACAAATTGCTTGAACTCGATGCACTACTTCGTAGTGCTAAGACTGGCTTACAGGAAATAATAACCAAAAAGAACACTGTCGGCAAATCTATACCGAAACTATCAGGCGATGAAAAACAAAAAACCTTAAATAAACTCAGTGAACTTAAAAACGAAGAAGCCGCGATTGGCGAGCAGCTTAAAAATCTTCAGCCTCAGTATGATGCGCTGATGCTTCAGGTCCCTCAGCCGCCGGATGATGATGTGCCGCAAGGCAAAGACGATACGGAAAACGTCGAGATTTCCAGATGGGGCGATATTCGCAAATTTGATTTTGAACCAAAGGACCACGTCCAGCTCGGCCTGGCACTGGACATAATCGACATTGAAAGAGCCGTCAGGCTTGCAGGAACGAGAAATTATTTCCTGAAAGGCGCCGGCGCCCTGCTGCACTGGGCCATCCTTCGTTTCGCAATGGATTTTATGGTAAAAAAAGGATATGTGCCTTTTTCAGTGCCAATGCTTATGAAAAACGAGGCAATGTCAGGCACGGGCTATTATCCCGGCAGCGAGGAGCAGACTTACCGAATGGAGCGGGACGAATTAAATCTTGCCGGCACAGCCGAGGTGCCTTTAACCGCTTACTTTACGGATGAAATCGTCCCCCAGGAAATCCTGCCGCAGAAATTTGTAGGTTTAAGTACCTGTTATCGCAGAGAAGCCGGCGCCGCAGGCAAAGATACCTATGGTCTTTATCGAATCCATCAGTTCGATAAGGTCGAACAGGTTGTTATTTGTGAAAATGACCCTGCCGAAAGCGCAAAATTTCACGAAGAAATCCGCTCCAACGCTGAAGGCGTGATGCAGGCAATGGAAATACCTTATCGCGTTGTTAAAGTTTGCACAGGCGATCTCGGCATAGGCCAGGCCAAAAAATACGACATCGAAGCCTGGATGCCGTCTCGAAAAGGTTTTGGCGAAACGCACAGCGCAAGCAAATTTTACGACTTTCAGGCAAGGCGATTAAATCTCCGCTACAAGGATGGCAAAACAAAAAAGAATCTATTCTGCCATACGCTCAATAACACCGTTATCGCTTCGCCGCGGATTTTTATACCGATTCTCGAACTCAATCAGAACGCCGATGGCTCAGTCAATATACCGAAGGTTTTGCAGCCGTATATGAATGGCATGGAAAAAATAACAAAATAATTTTTAAATTCCTTTGGACGAAATACAGCAAAAAATCGAGGACTTCCAGAGTCAGCTCACACCAAAACCGGTTCTACTCAAACAAACTTTGCTCTCCTGCCCCGCTGTTTTGCCCGCCGTCGGCTTAATCGCCGGCCTCACTTTGCAATATTACTTTCACCTGCCGATGATTATTTGGTTTGCCGTTTTACTTATTTGCCTAATTTTATATCTGTCACATATTTTGTTTAGCCGCCGCCGGCACGGCGGCGATATCTATCTTGTCTTTATCTCTGTTTTACTATGTTTCATCTGTCTCGGCAGCATTAGATTGATAAATTATAATAAACCGGCTTCGAATGATATTCGCAATATCGCACTTGAAGATTTCACTTTTGCTCATATAAAAGCCCAAATTATTTCCAAACCGCAAGTTGTAGTTGCAGACGAAAACGACTGGCTCTTTTCAGAATTTTCGATAGTCTACCCTTATACGACCTTTTATGCAAAAGTAACCTCTATAAAAACCGATGAAGGCTGGACAAAGACAACAGGCACAATAAAATTTTACATCTCAGAAGCTGTCAAAGATGTAAACATCGGCTATGAAATTCAGGCTTTCTGTCGGCTGGGAAAATTTTCTGCTGCCGACAATCCCGGCCAGTTTGATACCGCCCGGTATATGAACGACAGCGCCGTTTACCTGTCTGCTTCCGTCAAATCCGCAAACGCCATAACGATTCTCGGCACTGAAAAACTAAAATCACCGTTTGATATAAAGGCAAAGTTTCGCCAGCTTGCAATTGCCGCCCTGCTTGATAATACCGAATCAGACAACGATATGCGCCTTGTTGAAGCTCTCGTATTAGGAAGCCGAACAAAAATTGATAGAAAACTTTACGAAGATTTTATAAAGACCGGCCTTGTTCACTTGGTTGCCCTTTCCGGCCTCAATGTCGGAATCCTTGCCGGCGTTGCATGGTGGCTTTCAAAAAAAGCAGGTCTGCTGCACAAAGGCCGTTCTATTGCCTGTATCATCGCGACAATTATTTTTCTTCTCGTCGTTCCCGCCACATCATCTACCCTTCGTGCAGGTATAATGTTTATTATCTTTTGTTTGGGCCGATTATTTAATCGCCGCTCAAGCGGCCTGAACAGTCTTGCCGTCTCAGCAATTTTGCTTTTGCTTATAAGACCGATGGATTTTCTGGATGCGGGCTTTCAATTATCCTTCGCAGCAGTGCTTGGGATACTGTTGTTTTACGAGCCGATTCGTAATTTTCTTCTTCTGCCCGCCGAACCTCTGCGAGAAACTCACTTCTATACATCTCTGCGAATGCCTCTCGATATGCTTTCGGTAGGTCTTGCCGCCTGGATAGCAGTTATACCGATAATTGCCTGGCACTTTCATCAATTTCAATTGCTTACTGCAATATGGACGGTTCCCGCTTCAGTGCCTGTAACAATTATCCTCATCCTCGGCACATTAAAAATATTATTAAATCCACTGCTGCCGACCCTTGCCGCCGGTTTAGCAGTCATCGTCGATTTTTCAGCAAAAATCCTTTCGTATCTTGTTACAATCTTCGCCAAAGTCCCGCTTTCTCAGATAATCACCGGCAAAACGTCAATTTACTTTGTCTTATTTTTTTACCTGCTGCTTTTCCTGTGGAAATTCTTCCCGTTCCGCAGAAAAACTATTTTAAATCTCATTTATCCCGCAGCAATGATATTTTTGTTTATCGCTGCTGTCTCCATAAACAAGTTTAAAACCTTGAATAATCTTCAATTGACTATTCTTTCAGTCGGCCACGGCCAGGCCGCTGCCATCCAACTGCCCGGCGGGCAAAATATCATCATTGACGCAGGCTCAATGTCGAGAAACAACATTGGCGACAGGATTGTAAATCCCTTCCTCAACTATACCGCAACCGACAAAATCGACTCCGTATTTATCAGTCACGATGATATCGACCATTATAATGGCATTCCGGAAATACTGAAAAACCACGACTGCACAAATGTTTATACAACCCCGCAATTTATACAAAGCGCTGCAACTTCAGAAACTGACGCGATGTTAAGTGATTTTTTAAGGTCAAGGAATCTTTCTCTCTGTATTACACCTCAAAAAATTCTGCTCGGCAAAACCGCAATTACCCGTTTATGGCCGAAAGAAACTTCAACTGAAACCCCATTGTCAGACAATGAATCATCGCTTGTCCTCTTGCTCGAATACGCCGGCAGAAAAATTATTTTCTGTTCTGATGTAACTAAAGATGTGCAGAATCAGCTCATAAATCTTTATCCCGCTCTCGATATTGATATAATGATTACTCCTCATCACGGGTCGGCAAGAACACTTGAGCCGCTCTTTTTAAAAGCCCTTAAACCGGAATTTTTAATTACAAGCTGTTCAGAAGCTCGACTTGGCAGCATCAGTAAGGAAATAACGGATTTTGGACAAAGTTTTTATACCTGCAAAGATGGTGCGACAGCCGCAGCGATAAACTCCAAAGGCAAAATCATTATTGAACACTTCAGATAATTTCCCGCCAAATACCATCCACTAAAACCACATAATGAAAACCCTCTGCTGTTTTTTTTGAAAAACGCGCAAAAAAAAACCTGCGCGATTTTCAAATTCCAAAAAAATTTCATCCTTATTTGACAAGCACTTATGAATTTCACTGTCGGAATTTTGGCCTGATTTTCGTCAAAACGCGCAACTTTTCAGGTAATACGGAGGGACTTATATGTCCCAAAACAGGTGAAAAAGAACATTGAATACGAAAAATATTAAATTTTAAATTAATTAACGTGCCCAAGGCTTATCTACCCATCTTATATCCATTATTTATTAAGCGCTTTTGCGTCTGGCTTCTGCTTCGCTACAGAAAACGCAACTATGGTTTTGCATTTCGACTAATCCCCCTTACGCAGGGCCAATTTGCTGTCGTTGACCCTCAGGATTTTGACCAGTTAAACGAATTTAAATGGCATGCGAAAAAGCACCGTAATACTTCTTACGCTGTGCGGTCTGTATCTCAAAACGGCATAAACATAAATATAAATATGCACAGGCTTATTTTGAATGCTCCTGTCGGCTCGATAGTTGACCACAAAAATCGCAATGGCCTTGATAATCGAAAGGAGAATTTAAGGTTTGCTACTCCTGCCCAGAACGCTGCTAACAGAGCGAAGGTTCGCGGCTTAGGCAGTTCCATATATAAAGGTGTCAAGCGGGATGGTGCCAGATGGCGGGCTGATATAACTCACAATTGTCTTCACGAGCATCTTGGCTCTTTTGTTAATGAAATTGATGCCGCCAAAGCCTATGATGAAGCTGCTAAAAAATTTCACGGAGAGTTTGCTGTCTTGAACTTTCCTCAAGTCGCGGCGAAGACGGACGGCGAATTCGCCGTCCTTAATTTCCCCTAGTCCCGCACATATTAAACACTTGTCCGCCTCTGGCGGATTCATTCGATTCATTCGTTTTTATATTTATAATGAATTGGTGCGGGGGCCATTTCTTTGCTCCTCTTTATTTAATCTTTGCCTTTCACTATTGATATCCCCACGCTTAGTTTTGTCTCTTAGACACCCCCGTGCTTTTATCCCCACGCTTAGTTTTGCCTTGCAAAACTGCGGGGACTATATTCGTCGAGAATCAACGGGGGCAAAACTGTGGGGACTACTATTTTTATCTCTTCCTCTGATAATCCGTATAATTCATAAACCAATTTATCAATTCTGTCGTCCGTAGCGTCAATTTGCCGCTGTATTCGCGTCTTTTCTTCAGGATTTTTTATCTTCGAAATTTTCTTATGCAACTCCAACATCTCCTCTACCAAAGATACCATTTTGTCGTGCTGCTTTACTTCATCAGGCTTGCTAAAATCTATCGGACGAATAGGCAATTTCTTTACATTAACAACTTTCACCTCTGCAAAAACTCGACCCTTTTCAGGTATTAAACACTGATACCAATAAGTCATAAGCTTAGAATTTAATAATCCAAGCAAGTATTTGTATGATAGATGTTGGTTTGTAATTCGTAAATTATGGACATTCTTTAACGAAAGAAAGCGGTTGTTATCCAAATGAGCAATAATAGAGTCAGCAGTTTGACGAATCACAATTTTTAAAGCATCATTGAATGGTGCATTATAACGAGGTTCGGCGAGCCAATCCCCATAACTTAGCCAACGACATTTTTCGAACTGCCATTTGTAACGGCTAAAATCACGACCCATTATGTAACGACGATAGGTATCATCTTTTTTTGTATCGGCATCAAATAACCGTCCATCAACTATTTTTTGTGTTTGTGATGGAACGCCTTTCCCTTTGCGATAAGGTGTGAGACCACAAATTATTTTGGAGACCATACCTAAAGATGGGAAACCTTTTTGAAGTCGTTCAAAAATATTTTGCCTAGATTTTGTTCTACAAAAACATAGATTGGATTCCAGTTCTTTTAAAACATCCTTTTGAAGACGATCATATTTGCCTCCATCAAAAATTGCTGGAGTTCCCTCAATTTCGTAAAGCTCAATGTTATTATTCTTTGACAATACTTTTGAAATAATCTCAATACAGGTTTCAACGGTAACTTTTCCAAAAACAGGGGATCTGAAAAGGATTACACGAAGAAGGGAAGAATTTTGTAATATAAGTTTCCTGAAAGAGACATAAGATGACATATATAGCCAAGTAGAGGGCACAATAAAACTCTGTAATCCTGATGGGCGTAAAAGTTTCAGCGATTGAAGAAGGAAAAGAACAAAAGAATCCGTTATTGGAATTGGCAATTTATATTTTTGGAAAAGATATCGTTTAATATCATCTGAAAAATATGCTCCATATGGCGGATTGCCTATAACCACATCAAACCCCGGATTTTTGCCGCCAAGAATTTCAGGGAACTCCTTTTTCCAGTCAAAGGCGTTTATCTTTCTCTGCTGCTCATCATCAAACTTGTCCTCGACCGCGATCGGGGAAAGACTCAACTGTCGATTTTGATAAAAATCAGGCCCAATCAGTGAATTGCCGCACTTGATATTATTGCCCAAATCAGGCAACGCCCTCTCGTGAAACAGCCTCAAACTCTCCTGCGTCTCGTTCTCAAGAACCTTCAATAAAAGGCTTAATTTCGTTACCTCTGCCGCCTGTGAATCTATATCAACGCCGTAAATATTATTTAAAAGTATTCGCTTTTTCTCCGCTATCGTCAAAAACCACTGCCCGCCCTTGCCCTGATAAATCTGTTTTTTATATTTCGACCGCTCTTTTTCGTAATAATCCCTGTGATAATCCAAAAGATACTGATACGCCCCGATTAAAAATGAACCAGACCCGCACGCAGGGTCGAGAATCTTAATCTTTTCAATCTGCTTTGGACTTTTTCCCTCACATAATTTGCCTACCGTGTTTTTTACAATGTAATCTACTATATACGAAGGCGTATAATAAACCCCGCCCGCCTTTTTAACCTCCGGCTTTTCCTCTACCTTTGCCTGATGCGCAGAAGTAAGGCGGATTACTTTGCCTAAAAACTGCTCATAAACATTGCCTAAAATCTCCGCCGGCATAACGGAAAATTCATAAGGACTGTGCGGGTAATAAAGGTCTTTCAGAATCCGCTTGAGAACGTCATCGTCAATTTTCAAATTTGCCGATAATGTATCCGGTTCTTCCGGCCTGTCTTTTTCCCTGCGAAAATGAAAAATGCCCGAATTATATCTTTCATCGGATTTCTCAAAAAGTTCAAAAAGCCGTGGATATATCCGCGAGCCGTTGATAAGCCCTAAAAGCTGTTCGCTGCGCTCTATGCCTCTGTCTTCACATATCCTCAAAAATAAAATTCTGTCGATGGTCTTTTGAACGGCGAAATTAAGGTCCTGAACGGATAACTTTCCATTACGAATTGCGATATTCTTAGCCAGTTCGTTCCGCCATTCTTCTATCTCGGCCAGAAACTCTTTATCTACTGTAGTTGTGCCTCTTTTTGTTGTCTTTTCGGATGCGAATTTATCGAATAATCCTTTAAGTACCGCTTCTTTGCTGAATATACCTGCGATTTGCTCCCATTTATCGGCGTAATCTTTATATGTGCAGAAAAAAATCCTCGCTGTCGAAGGCTTGTCATTTACATTTGGTCGAATCTGGCAGTCATAAACTGCAAAATCTTCAAAGTCGGTAAGAATTGATAGCGGCAGTTTCGCAGACCACGCGTATCTGCGAAGTTGATAAGCAGGACTGATTTCGCTTTTTATATCGACGGCCGGTTTTTTCGCTTCGAGGAAGAATTTTCTCGCTCCGCCGATGCGGAAGCAGTAGTCGGGCGCGCCAACTTTGATTGCATCTTCGTGAATCACATCGCTGTATGCCGGAGCGATTCCTGCCTTGTTTTGCATATCCCAGCCAAGTGCCTCGAAGAATGGATTGATGAATTGTTGTCGGACTTGTGCTTCGTTATATCCCGCCCCTTTGAAAGATTCGAGGTTTTGCTCGAAATTTTCAACGAGTTGTAATATTACCTCAGGCGTTTTTGCCATTATTTTAAAACCCTCGAATTATATTTTCAAAAAACCGTGTTAATTCCGTGCAAATCCGTGTCCATTTTCTGCCATTCCTTTTATTCTCCTATACTTATAATTCGGCTCGATTTTATCCCTTAACTCCTTATAAATCAAATGCTTTTACAAACAATTAAATAATGCTGGCCTACGGCGTAAATCACAAAAAGTGCCGCTTTTTAACCTATTTTCTTCAAAAAATCACTTCGACCCTGCTTTAGAGGGGGGTCCCCCGAGATCTCTTCTGTTTGACCCTAAAAGTACCCCTTTTTAGGGGGGTTGGCAGGATTTTAAAATGACCCAATCATTCTTTTAGTTATTTAAAAAATCCGCGTAATCCGCGATTAAAACTTATACGTAACCGTTCTACGATAGACGTAACGAGCATCGCAACCGCAACCGATAAACGTTTTATGCTCTCCTGCTCAACTCTTCTACTGTTCACTACCCCGCCATCGCTTTCTCAATCTCTTCAAGTATCATCTTCTTAGCTGTCTCAAGTGGACCTTTAAGGTTCACGCCTGCTGCCACTTTATGACCGCCGCCTCCGAATTTAGCGGCGATTTGGCGAACGTCGATTGTGCCGTTGCTCCGCAGCGAGCAGCGGAAGCCCCCATCTTTTAGTTCGATAAATAAAGCTGATGTCTCAACCGAGCTGATGCGCTGTGATTCGTTGACAAAATCTTCGGTATCCGTACCTGTTGCGCCGGTCGAATCGAAGTCGCATCGCATAAGAAACATCAATGCGATTTTGTTTCTGTGATGCAGTTCGAGGCTTTCTAACATTTTGCCGAACAGTTTTATTCTCGCAGGCGAGTAGTTCTGGTACATTTTGTGATAGATTTCAGCAGGCCTTGCTCCCAGTTCTATAAGTATTGATGCGTTGCGCATTACTCTGGCGTCGGTATTATCGAATCTGAACCATCCTGTATCGGTTGACAAGGCGATATAGAGGGCTTCTGCTATTGTTGGCGTGATTTGCCAGCCGGCGGATTTGAGCAGGTCGAGTATTATTTCGCCGGTTGCCGCTGCTGTTGAATCGATAATTTCAACGGTGCCTAAACCGTCGCCTGTCAGGTGGTGGTCGATAACGAGTACGGGAATATTTGAAGTCTTGAGCCATTTATCTAATTCGGCAAGTTGGACATAGCTGTTGGTATCAACTATTATAACAAGGTCGAATTTACCGAATTTGTCGGCTTTTAGTTCTTCGAGTTTCACATCATTTCCGAGGACTGGCACAGGCGTATCGAATATAAACTTATACCATTCTGCCGCCGGCGAAAGCAGCAATGGCTTTGCCTTTTTGCCCAATTGTTTGGCAATCTCACAAAAACTTTTTATCGACCCAATCGCATCGCCGTCTGGGCGAGTATGCGAAGTTACAAGCCAACTGTCCGCTTTGTTAATTAGGTCTATTGCTTTTTTAAAGTTATCCGGAGTAGTCATAAAAATCCTTTTTGTGAATTTACAAAATATCTATTGCTTTCTGACAGTCTTTTTTTATCTGCTCTTTCAGTTTTTCTTCCGTCCCAAATCTTTGCTGGTGGCGAATAAAATCGACAAAATCCATCGCTAAATATTTATTATACAAATCTTCAACTTTGCCGGCGAGTATATGAGCCTCAATCAGCAAAGGATGGTCGGAAATAAACGTTTTTGCCCTGCCAAGACTAAATACCGCAGGAGTTTGTTGATTCAATACGTATAGTTTTTCAATATTGCCGGCAATAGATATAAAACCTGCGTAAACGCCTTCGGCAGGAATAATCTGCTCGTGCGGCTCGATATTCGCCGTCGGATAACCAAGATGAGTGCCTTTGCCACGACCCTTCACAACCCTGCCCATAAGACGATAAGGCCTGCCGAGGGCCTTCGCAGCATCAGCAACACCGCCAGACTGAAGCAGATGACGAATTAACGAGCTTGAAACCCTTGCAGAACCGCCATCAAGATTTACAATTTCAGGTTCGACAATAACAACCTCAAAGCCCAACTGCTTTCCGAGCCGCCGGAGAATCTGAGCATTGCCGCTGCGACCATAGCCGAAATGAAAATCGTCGCCTTCAATTACAACCTTCGGAGCAATCGTTTCCACTAAAAAATCGTCGATGAAATCGGCAGGCGAAAGCGTCAAAAGTTCGTAACTATCCTTAAGAATAATCAGATAATCAATGCCCATCGCCTCGAGCAGAGCTTTTTTTAACGACAGAGGCGTTAAAACCTGAGGGGTTTTTTCGGGATGCAGAATGGCTGCCGGATGAGGGTCAAAAGTCATAGCTGCAACGGGACAATTGCCGAATTTTTCAGCGGTTCTTCGGGCAGCGGCAATAATTTTTTTATGGCCCAGATGGACACCATCAAAATTGCCTATCGTCAGACAGCAACCTTTGAGTTTATTATCGATTTTTTCAATTGTGTTTATAATCTGCATTATAAGTCTATTTTACGATTGAAAGGCAATCCGAGCAAGAAATTTAATAATGGTTTAATGAACCGCGGATCTGCCGATTTTCCAGTATATGGTATTTAGTATCACGCCATAGGCGGATAAATATGGCATTTGGTAAAAAGAACCGCTGGGGGCGGGGAAGTTTTGGATTGTTGATTTTGGATTTGGAAGGTATATAATTGTATCACTTATTGCAGCAAGAAGACATTAGAAACACAGATCGGAAAGGAACCGAAGATGAAAAAGATTCTAAAGCGACTGTTGTTAGTGCTGGTGGCGCTAGCCGTGCTGGCCCTGGTTGGTTGCGATGATGACAAAGGCCCCATGCAGACAGCAGGCGAAAAGGTGGATAATGCCGCCGAGAAGACCGGCGACGCCGTCAAAGGCGCCGCTGAGAATACCGGTGACGCTGTTAAAGGCGCCGCCGACAAGACCAAAGACGCAGTGGACAACACGGTCAAGTAGCCGGCCCCGATGGGATAGTTTCATATCCCACGGGGTAAACATCTCGGTGAGATAGCGTAAGACACATCTCACGGGACAGGGAAAATGTAGAGTAGAAAGAATAACGCCGCCGACACATATCCAGATTAAACCGAACCCCGCCAAGGTGTTGGCGGGGCTAACCAGACGCAGAGACGCGACGCGAAATAAACGCTCCCCTATTTATACCCATTTTACGATTGAAAAGCGATTCAGGTAAGAGGTTTAAAGATAACAAAAAGACGGATTTTTTTATTCGCAATTGCAGAACTTATTTGATAGATTACCCTTCAGAATTCGAAATTTTAAATATGGTTTTGCAAAATCCGGACAATCCGATATTTGACGCTAATAATCCTCCAGTCCGCGAAATCGTACATGCGCAGATTGCGGCGATGGGCAGGGAGCTTACGGAAAAACAGTTCGAACAGGCGTATCAGCGGATTAGCGACCTATATGAATTAAAAGCAATAATCTTTACCGAGGAAATCGCGGCTATTGCCGAGGAAATTTATATACAGCCCGAAAAGGGCTGGGACCTTGTTTCGCTTAAAACCTTCATTGGCCCGACCGTTCTGCCGGCAGCAAATGTAGTGCTCAAAACACCGACCGGTGAAAAAATAACATCCGAAGGGGCCGGCTATAGTTCTACCGATGCGATATTTTCGGCAATTGGGCAGGCAACAGGTATAAGAGTCTTTTTGAAGGATTTTAATTTCAGTATGATAAGCGGCGGCGCAAACTCGCTCGGACAGGCAAGTATGACAATCGAATATCATAACAGGCAGGTCAGAGTAAAGGCCTGTTCAATTGATATGCTCGAAGCAGCGGCAAAGGCATATCTTATAGCGATAAATATCGTATTAGACAGAATCTATCAGCAGCTTGAATAGACTTAGCCATCCGCCTTCGCTAAAGCTACGGCGGACAAGCTCCGACACAAAGACACTAAGAATAAATGAGTTAAATATTATGACTTATCTTGCGGTTCCAATATCAGGGAAAGATTTAAAAAGCTGTAAAGAGCAAATAACTGCCGCCCATAAGGCCGGGGCGGAAATGCTCGAACTGCGAACAGATTACATCGAAGGACTGGATACAAATAAACTCAAGGAAGTTATCGGTTTGGCAAAACAAACTGCCCTGCCAATAATTGTTACCTGTAGAGACGCCGCTGAGGGCGGACAGAATAATCTATACCCTTCGCTCCTCAGTCAGATTCTGACTGAGGCAATCAAACTTGGTGCGGATTACATCGACTGTGAATACGCAAATTTTACAAAAAAAGACTTTGGCGACGCCATAAAAAAAACATTATCAGAAAACACTAAAACAAAACTCATACTCTCGGCACATAACTTTCAAGGCCGGTTTGAAGATTTAAACAGTATTTATGAGCAGATATTCGCGGCTCTTCCTGCGGCAATCGCCAAGACCGCATACCAGGCCAATCATATAAACGATTGCTTTAAGGCATTTGATATTCTTAAAAAGTACGGGAAAAAGGCAATCGCAATCTGTATGGGGCAGGCAGGAATTATCAGCAGGATAATCGCAAAAAAACTCGATGCGTTCCTGACCTTCGCGAGCACGGGGGAAAATCAGGAAACTGCGGCAGGCCAGTTGACAATAGAGAAAATGAAAAAACTATACCGCTTCGATACTATAAACGGCAAGACCGAGCTTTTCGGTATAATAGGCAACCCGGTAGAACATTCGATAGGTCCTAATGTCCATAATGCCTGTTTTGAAGCGGAAAAAATGAACAGGGTTTATCTGCCGCTGCTTGTTTGCGGCGGGCAGAAGGAATTCAACGACTTTCTCGACAATATAACCGCAAGGCCCTGGCTCGATTTGAGGGGTGTCAGCGTAACAATTCCGCACAAAACCAATGCCCTCGAATATGCAAGGGCAAAAGGCGAATATATTGAGCCTTTGGCGCAGAAAATCGGTGCGGTCAATACTTTGACAGTCGGATTCAACGAAAGAATAACCGGCTACAATACCGATTATGCCGGCGCAATGGATGCGCTGACAGCAGCTTTAGGCATAAAGAGAAAACAGCTTCATAATAAAACCGTTGCTGTCATCGGCGCAGGCGGCGCGGCAAGAGCAATCATTGCCGGCCTGACCGATGCCGGAGCAAAAGTAACAATATATAACCGCACCGTATCAAAAGCACAAAGTCTTGCTGATGAATTCGGCTGTCATTCTGCAGGTCTGGAGACAATCGAAAAGCTGGACGCTGAGATTGTGATTAACTGCACAAGTATAGGAATGTATCCAAAAACAGATGCAAGTCCTGTGCCGACAAAGTGCCTGAAATCATCAATGGTTGTATTTGATACTGTTTATAACCCCATAGAAACCTTGATCTTAAAGCAGGCAAAACAAGTCGGTGCAAAAACCATTAGCGGCGATGAGATGTTTATCGGCCAGGCCGCTGAGCAGTTCAAATTATTTACACACAAAGACTGCCCAATGGAGATTCTGCGCAAGGCAACGCTTAACACACTTGGGGAAAGGTAATTCGGTACTTTGATTAGCCCTCGGCGAATCGGGGTGACAGGATTTGAACCTGCGGCCTCTGCGTCCCGAACGCAGCGCTCTATCCAAGCTGAGCTACACCCCGCCGGAAAATATTATTCTACAAAACTTTTATCCTTTTTGCAACCTACAATAAATTTACCGGGTCAACGTCAACCTGAACCTCAACAGTAGAGACTGGTGGTTTGAGCCGGCGAAATTTTCTGAAAAGTTCCGCGAAGTTACTGGGATTGCCGGTCCGCAGGATAATCTGCATCCTGTAAAAACGCTGAATACGGCCGATAACGGCCGACATTGGGCCGGTAAGTTTTATATCCAGCCTGAGCGAAGAAATAATATCGTTTAACTGCTGTGCGATAGCATCGGCGGCATTGCTCAATCGGTCGTGTTTTGTATCTCTCATTCGCACCAGAGCTACCCTGCCGAACGGCGGCAGCAGACAGGCCTGGCGGTGCTTGAGCTCTTCTTTTATGAAACCTTCAAAATCGTCATTAACCGCAAACTTAATGGCCGGCTGGTTCGGTAAAAATGTCTGAATAAATACTCTGCCGCCTTTAATGCTCCTGCCTGCCCTGCCTGCAACATGACATATAAGCTGATAGGTGCGCTCATTCGCTCGAAAATCCGGAAGCTGCAGCGATGTATCTGCGCTTATTATTCCGACAAGCGTAACATTTGGAAAATGCAGTCCTTTTGCAAGTATCTGTGTGCCGGCAAGAATATCGATTATTCCCGCATCGAAATCTGTCAGCAAGCGATAATAATCGTGGTGCTGCATCGAGTCGCTGTCAACCCTGACCACGCGTGCACAGGGGAGTTTTGTTTTAAGCTCGTCTTCGAGCCGCTGTGAGCCGAGACCAATCATCGTAACCGCTTTACCACACAGCGGACAATTTTTCGGCACAAGCGTTTGCGCCAGGCAGTAATGGCACATTGCAAAGCCGCCTTTGAGCCGATTTTTCAATTCCACTGGTTTTTGGTGTTTTTCAGACTTGTGAAATGTCAAGGTTACATCGCAGTTTTTGCACTTGAGCGAATGTCTGCAGCTGGGGCAATAAATAAAATTGCTGTAGCCTCTGCGATTCAGCAGTAGAATTGCCTGCTCTTTTTTCTGCAGAGTTTGCACCAGTGCTTGTAAAAGTTCGGAACTGACAAGATTTATACCGTGACTTTCGAAATGCTGCCGTGCCATATCAATAATCTTCATCTGGGGCTTGGGAAGGTTCATCACCCGATTAAGCATAACAAGCCGTGTAAAATGCTTTTTTGTCCTGCAATTGTAAAGTGTTTCAAGAGAAGGAGTTGCGCTGCCCAGAACGCAGATGGCATTTGACAATTGGGCGCGTTTTATCGCGGCATCTCTGCCGTGATATCTGGGTACTGTCTCCTGTTTATAGCTCGGTTCGTGTTCTTCATCGACTACAATTATTCCCGGATTTTCAACCGGTGCAAAAATAGCGCTCCTGGCGCCGATAACAACTATCGGCGATGTGGTTTTTATCTTCTGCCACTGTGCATTCCGCTGCGAAGCGGTAAGTTGTGAGTGCATCACGGCAATATTTTTAAACCTGCTGCTGAAACGCTGAACGGTCTGGGCGGTCAGTGCAATTTCAGGCAAAAGCACTATCGCGCTTTTGCCTTTCTCGACAGCTTTTTCAATCGCTCTGATATACACTTCTGTTTTGCCGCTGTCGGTTACGCCGTATAAAAGTACAACGGAAAAACTGCCGGAATTCATTCTCTCTTCAATCTCGCCCAAGACCTTCTGCTGATCATTATTTAATATCACTTCAGATGTTTTTAACAATAATCCTTTCGGCACAACCGGCAGCTCTCGCAGGAAAATCTGGCTTGTTAATTTGACAATGCCGGCCTGGACAAGCCTGTTCAAAGGCGAAACGCCGATGTTTAACCGCTCAAGAAAGCTCTTCAACTCAACTGCCGATTTAGCGTCAAAAGCGCCTGTTTCTTTTAAGGCTTGAATAATTTGCTTTTGTTTTTTGCCGCGCAGTTCATCCCCGCCTTCGCGGGGATGGTTTTTTTCGCCAGCCGCGAGAAAGATGTGTTTGAGCTTTTTTACGCCTGCACCTTTTTTGACGGCAGCGGGTACCATAGCGTTTAAAACCTGCCCCAGCGGACAAACATAAAAATCGCTTATCCATTTGCCGAACTCAAGCTGTCCGCCGCTAAGCAGAGGCCCTATATCGAGTATTTTCTTTACAAATTTCAGCTTTCTTTTTTGTATTTCTGTCTCGGCATTTTTTACTTCTATACAGAATCCTGTTGTAAGTTTATCCGCCCTGCCGAAAGGCACTTCAAGACGCTGACCTGGTTGTATCTCGCCTAACCGGTCGGGCAGAAGATAATCAAAAACATTATCAACGCCCGTATCTACGGCGACAGTTACAATCTTACTGCATGGGATTTTCCTGTTTTCTGAAATGTCAAACAGACTGTTTGTTGAAGACAATATCATTATTCTTCATCAGCTCTGACAATCGGCAAATCGAGCCAGAAAGTAGCGCCCTCGCCGGGCTTGCTGTCAAGGTCTATTTTCCCCGAAAGCAGTCTGGCAAGCTCAGTGCTTATTGCAAGACCTAAACCTGTACCTGGCTGGTTTCTTGTCAAAGAGCCGTCGGCCTGTCGGAATTTTTCAAAGATTTTTTCTTTATCGGTCTCGTCAATACCCGGACCGGTATCCGAAACAGAGATTCTCACGGTCTGGTCGTCGGGCAGAAAGGCTTTTATTTCGATTTTGCCGTTCTGGGGCGTGAACTTTACGGCATTGCTGAAAAGATTATATAGAATCTGCTGAACCTTGCCTGCATCGGTCTTGATTACGGGAATATCTTCATCGACCGTCAGACGCACCTTTACTTTTTGTTTTTCAGTCAGAGGCGAAAAGAAAGCTACCAGCCCCCGGCACAGTTCCGGAATGCTCGTTTTCTCGATATGCACTTCAATTTTGCCCGCTTCAGCCTTTGCAAGTTCAAGCAGGTCATTAATCATATTAAGAAGGCTTCTGCCGCTGCTGACAATGTTCTCGGCATAACGCTTGCTTTTTGCGATATCCTCGGCTCCCTTTTCCCGCAGGATTTCGGCAAAGCCCAGAATGGCATTCAACGGCGTACGAAACTCATGCGACATATTCGCAAGAAATTCGCCCTTGAGCTTGTTGGCCTTAAAAAGTTCGATATTCCTTTCCGAAAGTTCTGTAATCTTGGCATCGAGCTGCTTGTTGGCCTGGCGAAGTTTTTCCTGACCTTCAACCAGACTATCAAGCATTGTATTGAGTGCATCGCCGAGCTTCTCAAATTCATCTCTTGTTTTTATGCCGCAGCGAACATCGAGATTACCCTGTGAAACATTGTTGACCAGAGCCCTCAATTGCCTGATAGGGCTCAGAATTATGCGCTGCGCAATTATATAAAAAGCAACTATTGCGCCTGCGCCAGCAAAAAGACCGGCTGTAAAAAGACAGATACGATTTAAGAGGAGTGTTTTGCTCGTTTCTCTGCCGGGCATCTGTACGAGAATTGCGCCGACCGGCTCGCCAAAACTGAAAGCCGGTGCTGAGCCTTCGGTACTGTGACAGGCAAGACACTTCTTATTGGCACGAACAAGATTTATATAAGTAGTCTCGGCGGAACCATTAACTTTTCCTGTCCAGGCAAGTTCGCCGACTTTGCTTTGCTGTTTGAGTTGTTCGATTGTTTTATTTTGCCTTTCCGAAAGCTGCTTTTGCCAGTCCTTCTGCGTCTGGTCGAACCTGAGCCACTTCACCCTGCTCGACTGAGCCTGTTTTCCTGCGCCGCTTTCTTCGAGCATGACAAGGCCCTTGCCGTCTGCAGCGCCAAGTTTGAAATGTCTTTCATAGACAGTGTTCACAACTGCTCTGCCGGAATCCAGAACGGCCTTTTCAGTTAATTTGCCCATCCACAGATACGGTATCGTCAGCGCAATAAACAGGACAAATAAAATTGCCATTCCGAAAAGGAGTCTGCATTTGCCGGCAAGAGAAACGGGGCGCGGGTGCAGAGTTTTCAAAAGCTGCCAGAATTTTTTTGTTATCTCGCTCATGGCTCAATAATCATACAACAGAAAACTGCGGCAAAACAATTTTCAATGATGCGTCTGAACCCTCAGATTCAGCTCATCAAGCTGGGCCTGTTCAACCGTGCTTGGGGCTTCAGTCAACAAACACTGGCCTTTCTGGGTTTTTGGAAATGCGATGACATCGCGGATATTATCCGTTTTTGTCAGGAGCATAACCAGCCTGTCAAGGCCGAAAGCGATGCCGCCGTGTGGCGGTGCACCATACTTGAGAGCCTGCAGGAAAAATCCGAACCTTTCTTGGGCCTGCTTGCGCGTAATTTTGAGCAGGTCAAAAACCTTTGCCTGTATCTGCGGCTGATGAATACGAATGCTTCCGCCGCCGATTTCCGAACCGTTGACGACAATATCATAAGCCTGCGACCCGATTGAAGCAGGGTTTGTATCGAGCTTTGCAATATCTTCCGGCACAGGCGCCGTAAACGGATGATGCAGAGAATCGAATCTGTTTTCCTTCTCGTTCCATTCAAAAAGCGGAAAGTCCACTACCCAGACAAACTCATAGGCATTATCATCAATCAGCTTTAGTTCCCTACCCAGCCTGATGCGAAGCGGTGCAAGGGCCTTATTTGCTCCCGCTGCCGTATCGGCAACGAACAGCAGTAAATCATCGGGTTTTGCACCGAACCTTTCAATTATCTGCTGTCTCTGCTGAGGCGTAAAAAACTTTGCGATACTGCTCGACAGATCCGCTTTTTTAGTCTGCTCATCAACAATCACCTTAAACCAGGCAAGGCCTTTTGCCCCAAAATCAGTAACTAAATTTGTGAATGTCTTGTCTATATCGCTGCGGGAAAATTTTGCGCCGCCGCCGACCGCACAAATACCCTTTACAACACCGCCTTTAGCTATCGTCTCGGTAAAAACCTTGAACTGGCACTGTGCCGCAATATCAGAAATATCCTTCAGCCTCATATCGAACCGCAAATCAGGCCTGTCAACGCCGTATTCATCCATCGCCTGTTGATAGCTCATTCTTCTTATCGGCACTTTCACATCAACGCCGAGTATCTCTTTGAATATCTTTGCAACCAGACGCTCATTGACATCAATCACATCATCGCTTTGAACAAAACTCATCTCGACATCTATTTGGGTAAACTCCGCCTGCCTGTCTGCTCGCGGGTCCTCATCCCTGAAACAGCGGACAATCTGAAAATACTTGTCCATACCGCTTACCATCAGGACCTGCTTGAAAAGCTGCGGCGACTGCGGCAGCGCATAGAAACATCCGCTGCACAATCTGCTGGGCACAAGAAAATCTCTCGCGCCTTCCGGCGTGCTTTTGCCCAGAAACGGCGTCTCAATCTCCCAGAAACCCTCACTGTCAAAAAAATCACGCGATATCTTTGTAACCTTGTGACGAATCCTGAAACGCTCCTGCATCTGCGGCCGTCTAAGGTCGATATACCGATATTTAAGTCTTAATTCTTCGTCCACGCTTTGGGCATTGGCAATCTCAAATGGCGGGGTCTCGGCGGTATTAAGTATTTCAAGTTTATCAATCAGGATTTCTATCTCACCTGTCGGCAGTTTCGGGTTTGTCAGTCCTTCGCCTCTCATACGAACCGTACCGCCTGCAGCTACTACCCATTCGCATCGCAACTGCCGCGACAGCTTGTGCATCTCGGGCTGCGCCTGCGGATTGAATACAAGCTGGGTTATGCCGTACCTGTCGCGCAGGTCTATAAAAACAAGGTTACCGTGGTCGCGATAGGAATCTACCCAGCCGCAAACGTTTACCCTGCTTGCCGTATCACAGGCACGCAATTGTCCGCAATTATGAGTTCTTTTGAGCATGGAATTTCTCTGAAAAAATGAAAAAATATTCCGCTACGCTTTATTCAGACAAACGGATTTCAGCCAAGCAATCCACCAATCGCATCAGCGATATCGGTTTTGCTTACCAGTCCCACCCATTTTTTCACTATCTGGCCTCCATCAAAGAGAATTATGGTAGGAATGGCGCTGATACCGAACTCAACTGCCGCTTCATGATGCTCATCGGTATTCAGTTTGCAGATTTTTGCCTTGCCTTTGTAGTCCTTGGCAATCTCCTCTATAACAGGCGCCAGCATCTTACACGGCCCGCACCACGGAGCCCAAAAATCCACCAGCACAGGCTCTGAACTGCTATGCACAACATCGTCGAATTCTGCATCTGTCAGTTCGGTTACATTCGCTGCCATTTTAAGTCCTTTCTATAGCCCAATTATTTCTGCCTTGAAAGCCAGATTTTATTTATATTCCTGATAAATGTCAAACTATTTAACCGTCCTCTTTTCCCGCAGACAAACCGGAGCTTTCATCGTTAACTTCTTGCTGTTGCTAAAGTTGCAGTGGAGCATCGGTAACCGTTTCAGCTCTAATTTCCTTAATCGGCACCGGCGGGGCGGCAGAAATCTGTTTATCCTCAATTGTCTTAATCGGGACTGCGCCTTTTTGATGATAATCGTCCTGGGCAGCCTTTTGTTCGGTTTGTGCGATGATGGCATTATGAACGGCCTGCTCAGCAGGCTCATCTGTAAGTGCCCGCAGGTAAATAGGCATATTTGGTTTTGCCTGCTCTGCGGTTATGAGTCTTTCTCTTACAAGCTCAAGCACGGCAAGAAACAGCCCTATCATAACCAATTTGTTTTTCTTATCCGAAAAAATCCTCGCAAAATTCATCGCCCCTTCGGTTTGCAGCCGGTGAAGTATTTCAATCTGGTAAAGGTCTATCGGCGTATCATCAGTAATATGGCTGATATCCATCATACCGCCGGTAGCCTTCACTATTGAATCGAAGGCGCTAAGCAAATCCCAGATGCTCAACCGGTCAATATCAAGTTCAGGCTCGGTATCAGACTTTAAACCGGCAATGATGTTATCGCTGCGAGGAAATTTCTGCTCCTGACTTTCCGCAGAAATCTTAAGAAGGTTGGCGGCGTCTTTGAATTTTTTATATTCAAGCAGTTGCCGAATAAGCTCGGCCCGCGGGTCACCCTGCTCATCTGCCAGAGCATTTAGCTCGTCGGCAGGCAGCAGCATCGCAGATTTTATCTCCATCAGCGTCGCCGCCATCACGAGAAACTCCCCTGCCAGCTCGACATCGAGCATCTTTATTACTTCAACATAGCGGATATACTCCTCAGTAACCTTCGCTATCGGTATATCATATATATCAACCTCTTCCCTGCGAACCAGATAAAGCAGCAAATCGAGAGGTCCTGAAAATATGTCAAGATTTACCCTGTATTCCGACATCAATCCATTCCCACAGCTTTCTTTGCCCGGCCGAGAGTTTTCTGAGCCACCGCTTTGGCCTTTTGAGCGCCTTCGTGCAGAACTTTCCGCACGTAATCGGTATTTTTCTCAAGCTCGGCTCTTTTTTTTCTGTAAGGTTTGAAATATTCGATTAAAAGCTCGGCAAGACGCTTCTTGGTCTGTCCGTAACCAACGCCGCCCTGCCGGTATTTCTTTTCCCATTCTGCTATTTCATCCTGCGAAGCGACAAGTTTCAACAACGCAAAAACATTACATTTGTCCGGATTCTTCGGCGTCTCGACAGGAGTAGAATCGGTAACAATACTCATCACTTTTTTTCTGACAGACTCTTCCGCTTCGAAAATCTCGATTGTATTGTCGTAGCTTTTGCTCATTTTTCTGCCGTCGATGCCCGGCACAACCGCAACGGATTCGAGAATATATGCTTTGGGAAGAACGAATATTTCGCCGTAGGTATTATTGAAATATCCTGCGATGTCCCTTGTAACTTCTATATGCTGCTTCTGGTCTGCGCCGACAGGCACAAGATTGCTGTCGAAAATCAGGATATCGGCAGCCTGCAAAACAGGATATGCAAACAGGCCGTGATTGGCGCTGATACCCTGGCCGATTTTTTCTTTATAGCTTACGCACCTCTGCAAAAGTCCCATCGGCGTAACACACGACAAAATCCAGCAAAGTTCCGTAACCTGGGGCACATCGGACTGGCACCAGAAAACTGTCTTATTTGTATCCAGACCGAGAGCAAGATAATCCATCGCGACCGCCAATTTATTTTGCCTTAAATCATCCGGCTTTGGGCCGCTGGTCAGGGCGTGATAGTCTGCTATAAAATAGAATCCTTCGTTTTCAGCCTGGAGCTGAAGGTGCTGGCGCATAGCGCCGAAGTAATTGCCGATGTGCAATCTGCCCGATGGCTGAATCCCTGATAAAACTCTCACCTGATTATTCCTTAAACGCAACTATTTACAAATTAAAGACATAAGATTAACAATCCCCGCCCTGGATGTCAAGAATTTCCCTAAGGATATGATAGATAAGATGATAGGCAAAACGTCCCCGGCGGGACTCGAACCTGCAACCTTCGGCTTCGGAGGCCAACGCTCTATCCAATTGAGCTACGGGGACAAAATTTTTATAACTCATCATATTATAAGTGCTTGTCCACGTTTTCTACAACCCTTTATTTCCGGAATTTCCGCCAAAAGTAGCTTCCGGCGTCATTCCTGCGTCAGTCTCTCTGAGCAAATTGTCTATTGCTGCCACTGCTTTCGCTCTCTGTTCCTTGTCAACTTGGCAATAATACCTCATTGTTGTCTTAAGGTCAGAATGTCCAGCCAGTATCCTGACTACTTCAGGATTAGTGATATTGTTCGCCCAGTTCTGGATGCAACTCTTGCGTAAACAGTGAACAGATAAAGTCCTGCCCTCATCTTGTTTAATTCCCGCCTTCTTCAGATGCCGTTTGAAATTTGTCAGGACGTTATTAAGCAGGTCTTGATTACGCCAAGGCTTTCCTTGTTGCCGGTACGTTTGCCCTTTGACCTTTACCCGCTCCCACTGTTCCTTGTCGAGTACAATATAAGGACTTTTGGTCTCTGTTGCTTCGTAATAGGTAGCTAAGTCCTAAAGGATATGGATTGTTTGTTCGGGCAGGTCAACTACTCTGCTTTCTTTATCTTTAACCTCAAAAGGTGGCATAGCGGCTGTAGCTGGACGCCACTGAACTTTAATTTGACGATTTTCAAGGTCTAAGTCTGTCCAGAGAACAGACAGGGCTTCTCCTAATCTTAAAGCCCCAGCGTAACAGAGTGCATAGAAAGCCCGCAAACGTAAGGATGGTGTAACCTTCAAAAGCTGTCTGTACTCATCCAGTTTAAGATAGTGCCACTGTTTAGTTACAATCTTTGGAGCACTAACGCTCGAAAACTGATTTTTGCTTATCAGCTCCCAGTCAACAGCCTTTTTGAACATCGTCCGGCAATGACGTAACACCCGATGACGAGCAGAACTCGACAGTTCTGTCTTGCTATTCAAAGGCTTTAGTGAAGCCATAAATCTGTCTGCTGCCAATGGCGTAATATTTGCCGTCAGCGGTTCAAAAGGCAATAATTGGCTATGAATTAACTTGACTTTCGGCAGAAAAGGTGTACAATTAGGTATTGTCTAGCTCATTTTGCAGGATAGGGAGAAGAAAATGGGAAAATCCAAATCCAGTGGAATTGGGGCAGTAGCGTCAATGCTCACGGGTGGTGTGGCTATGGCAACAGTCGCAGTTTATAAGGTTGTAGCTGGAGTTGCTGCTGGCACAGTGAAAGATGCTGCACTAACGTCAGGCTTAGCAGTAGTCGGTGGCATTGTTGGAGGCGGCATGGCAGCAGGAATTGTAGTTGTAACGGCTGCCACTATTTTATGCGGTATTGTAGGCTTTGGTCTATACAAACTCTATAAAAAATTGGCAACCTCTGAATCTTTAAAGCATAGTTCATCTACTCAGATTAGGTATAGTGAGGTTAGGGGAGGGGAAACGCAGTTAAACCAGCTTACAGAATCCTACAGCGTAGCTCTCAGAAGGGTTTTACGCTTGTAGAATCGTTGAAATTGTCTGGATGGTAGATATCCAGCCTATTTTCAAAATCAGCCTTAAAATCTTCTTAAAACACCATCTTTTATAGTGTAAGAAAACTCAGGTTTTCTCATATATCCTTACTTTGGAACTCCTGCTGTATGTGTGGAATCTTATACACTCAAACAGCCTTAATGACCCCTATGTTTCCGGTCGTGTGACTCCGGCCCCCAATATTACTAAGCAAAAACTTTATGAAAGTCTGAGCCTGCCCCCGCTATTTTGATAACTCAAATAAAGCCAGTCACTTACGACTGGTTTTTTTGACGCACACATATCAGCATGGATCGTGATTTATTATGATTCATTTCATGAACAAGGATGGTGTCTTCCTCGAAAATTTGAACTTGTTTATGTCTAAGGGGTTTACTATATTATCTTTTGAGAAGCTATATAATCTCATGTGGCTGCTATTCGACAAGGTATGACCTGTTTGCAGGAGCACGGTTTCTGCCATCATACATGATTGTCATATCCCCGGTACCAGAAATTCCAATCGTTTTTGCAATAAGCTGATCGCCGAATCCTGCACCAGTACCTGAAAGATCAATATGATTCGAAGGAAAGTATAGTGTTCCGCCCAGATCTAACAGGCTTGTGCCGACAATGCGAGCGTCATTGGTATTATCTCGAGCCTGAAAAATCCCTATCTCTTCATATGTATAATCAATATTTGCTGGATAGCTATAAGAGCTGTCACAAAAGTCATTGCTGTCATATTGAATTGGGGTAGACTGAATAGAACCTGTGCCGGCGATATTGACAACACCATCACCGACAATATAAAACATAACACCTTTTGCGCAAAGGTTAGCATTTCCACCTATGACTAATCCGGATTTTTGACCTTTGGAAGAACCACCGAGAATATATACGCCGGGCTTAAGTGTTATGTTTCCGCCAGAAATGCGCAGACCACCCGAATAATAGCCCGGTTCCAGTTCCACCGTTCCTCCGCTAATAGTAAAGGCTTGACCAGGAGAAGGAGCCAAATCATAATTACTATCCCACAATGGTTCCGGCAGGCACTCATCAGGTGGATTTGAGCAGAGCGGGTCCGGAGTCGGCGGAACACCTGTGTTAACAACAAAATTCGGCTCAAATTCAAATCCGCCGGTCCCATCAATCTCACCGGTTACATCAAGCTCGAGAGCATCAAGGTCCGGCTGGCCTATAATACGTACGGCATTATCAGCAACGGAATTGACCAAAATCGCACCGTCATGCACAGTCAGGCTCAGTTCACCATTAATAGACAGCCCGATACCATCAGGAGCTAAAGAAATCATGCCTGCTCCTGTTCCTCCAGCAGCTATTGCAATTGCAGAACGGCTAATATTACACGTGTTAACATTAAACAAAGAACCGAAATTCAGAGTAACCGGGCCTCCTAGGGAACTGTTACTGCGTCTGGCAACAACCTTCAAGGCGTTGACGGCCGACGTAGTTACGGTAAAAGTGCCGGTTCGCAGATCGTAACGGCCTACCACTATATCACCATCTGTATTATTTCCTTCATTGCTTGCAAGTTGAACGCTTTGCCCATCAGCAGAGTTTTCAAGTGCAATATCCATAGCATTTTGACGAGCTTGAGTCTGGCTGATTTTTACCACGCGGGCACCAGCAAGAGCCGCGGCATCAGCTGCATTTTGTAACTGGTGAGCCACTAAAATCACTTTTCCTACATCAAGAGCCAAACCAATAGTTGTAATAAGCAACAGTAAAACGACTACTACCCAAACATAGACTATGCCATCACGCATAGAATGTTTTGATTTTGAGCTGTTCTGTTTGCCTGACTTCTTCATATCAAAATTTCTTAAAGGAACTTCTCTATATATAATATACAATATATCAGTCAGCCTCAGCGTCCAAACCTACTGAACGAACATTAAGTTGTTCTTTAGTATCAGACTTTTCTAAAACTTCAAATATTACCTTTAATGCCTTAATTCGGCTGGCAACGAAAGGCAAACGTTTGTTTAATCTGATGCTAATTCGATTGGTTCGGCGCAGAAACTTCCTGCCCAAACTCTCAATTCGATAAATATTTCCTTCGCAAGAAAAAATTTCAACTCCGGGAGCCTTCCTAAGAGCGATGTGCGAATAACCAAGATAAATCTTTATCGAGCATCCGGGTTGTAATGGAACTATGTTGTTTTTGCAGATTAGCGCTAAAGAATCAGAAGAGTAATCTACAATATCACCATAGAAAAATCTGTTATTGCGACCGGCAGCAAACCAGATAGGCCAGTTACAATAATGCCTTTTTTCCTTTCTCCGCTCATGTTTTATACGCCGGAATATCATGTCTAAAGTTATCTTTTAAAATTTTTTGTTCTTTTTATCGAAGCTGTCAATCCGGCCGGTATCTATTTTCTTTTAGATTTTGTCGAGTTCTTTGAGGATTTCATCTATCATCGTATCGTCAATATCCTCTTCCTGCAAAAGAGAAGCCTCGCTTATTTTGGTTTTGCGAATTGCATTTACATTATAATCCGCATCCTCTGGTGGCAATATCTGCCTGAAAAGAGATAATGATTCATCATAATGACCCATCAATGACAATGTCACAGCCATATTTGCCCGATACCTTACGTTTTGCGGCATAAGACCAGCTGCTTTAGTAAACATTTCCAAAGCTTTTTCATACTCCATACAAATCAGCCGGCACATTCCAATATTGTTCAGCAGTGTTGCATCTTCAGGCCGAATACGAAGACCGGCCTGCATTGTTTCAATCGCTTCCTTTTTTCGGCCTTGTCGTAACTGTAATTCTGCCAGGCTGTTATAGACAGGGAAAAAATCAGGATATTCCCGAATAATTCTTTTCATCACAACTTCACGTTCCGCATCTCTGCCCTGAGAGGCAAGAATATTTGCCATAACGTAAAGCGTTTTGGCTGTTGGCAGCGGCTCAGATACTTTTTCAAATTCAACGTTTGAATAATCCGGAGATAAGCGTCTGTTTTTTGCTGAGTTTGCAGATTCCGAGCAGCCGCCAAAACAACTCAGGCAAATAATGCCTGCTATTAACAATATCCTGATATAATTTAATTTTGCCATCGCAACTTTCATCACCAAATAACTTAGATTAATATTCAATTTTTTTATCAGCCTTACTATCATTTTTTAAAATAACGGAAACTTCTTCAGAAGACATTCCTGATCCGCCCGGCATACCGTCTGAAATGGTAATTTTATTCCTGTCAATACCCGCCTCTTGCATCTTCTCAAGAACAAGATTGACCCGAGCTTGATAAATCCTATTTGAAACTTCACCTTGTCTTATGTTCAATTCGCCCGGATTCTTCACGAAGTGTTTTATTAACACATCTAAGCCATTTTTACCAAGTTCGTTAAGCTCCGCACTGTTATTAACGAAATGATAGGGAAACAACGTACGCTGAGAAACAATTGCATTGTTAATAGAAATATTACCGTAAGACTCTATCAGCCCGCTATTGAGTGAATGAGTATCCTGACTTGTCTGCATATCTTCTGTGCAACCTGCCAACAAAATAAGCGGCAGGCAGACAGATATAATTGTATATGGTTTCATAATTTATTGTCCTTAATCAAATTTTCTGTTATCAATTATCTTGCCATCATTACTTTAG
>Ga0315275_10000550_pt1 | contig 31209 bp, 30 predicted proteins | sample YL17G03_0_MG_FD_205557 | JGI IMG/M metagenome (GOLD analysis project Ga0315275, IMG submission 205557) | Sediment microbial communities from Yellowstone Lake, YNP, Wyoming, USA - YL17G03_0 | ecosystem: Environmental > Aquatic > Freshwater > Lake > Sediment | place: USA: Wyoming | collected...
GGGGTTCAGGAACGCGTCCTGGAGACCGTCAAGCGCCTGCGGCGCGAGTTCCCGGGCCAGGAGCTTGTCGCCGGAAACATCGGCACGACCGAGGCCGCGGCCGAACTCATCGCCCTGGGCGTCGACGCGGTCAAGGTCGGCGTCGGTCCGGGATCGATCTGCACCACGCGTGTCGTCAGCGGCTGCGGCATCCCGCAAATCACGGCCATCGCCGACGTGGCCAAGGCGGCCAAGCCGCAGGGGATTCCGATCATTGCCGACGGCGGGATCAAATCATCGGGCGATGTGGCCAAGGCCATCGCCGCGGGAGCGGACACGGTCATGCTCGGCAACATGCTGGCCGGGACGGACGAATCCCCCGGCGAGGTCGTCATGTATCAGGGCCGCTCTTACAAGGTTTATCGCGGCATGGGCTCGCTCGAAGTCATGCGCGAGGGAAAGAGCCTCGACCGCTACTTCCAGGATTCGACGGCACTCGAGACCAAGCTCGTCCCCGAAGGCATCGAGGGGATGGTCCCCTACAAAGGGCCCATGGCCTCGATCGTCCACATGCTCGTCGGCGGCCTCAAGTCCGGCATGGGTTACGCCGGCTGCCGCACTCTCGTCGAGCTGCAGGACAAGGCCCGCTTCATCAAGATCAGCATGGCCGGCCTCAAGGAAAGCCACGTCCACGACGTGACGATCACCAAGGAAGCGCCCAACTACCGCCTGGAATAGCCCCCCGCCGAACGCGGTCGCGGAAGAGGATTCGGATTGAATCGGCCTCGGCCCGGCATTATAATGGCCCTGTCATCAGCACCGCTATTTCAATTTGATCCGCGGAATCGCATCCGCAATGAGGTTCTCCATGGACCGGAACCGAATCCGATTCATCGTCATGGCGATGGCCGCAATCGCCATGACGATGGCCGCCCCCCTTCTCGCCGCCCAGACCCCCGCTCCGTCCGTCCCCGCACCCATCCGTAAGATCTTCAAGACCCACTGCACGGAATGCCATTCCGGCGCCTCCCCGGCCGCCGGCATGAGCCTGGACTCGAATCATCTGCCCGCTTCGATCCTGGACAAGCCTAGCTCCGAGAAGCCCGATCTCAAGATCGCCGATTCGGCCGCGCCGGACCGGAGCTACATGCTCATGAAGCTGCGCGGTGCGGCGGGCATCTCAGGGAGCCGCATGCCCCTACGGGCCGACAAACTCTCCGCTGCGGACATCCAGGCCATCGCCGACTGGCTGGCCGGACTAAAGCCGCAGGCCGCGGCGGCCGAAGCAAAAAAAAAACCTGAAAAACCCGCTTTCTGGGGCGTGACTCTGGCCAATCTGCCAACCTCCACGACGATCGAAGGCGGCCGTTTTCTTTTTCGCGTCGCCCACCGTTTCTTTCCTTCGGTGCAGACGGGTCTGGACACTTACTTCGGCCTGGATGGGCCGGGCGCCATTCTCCTCGGTTTCGGATACGGCCTGAGCGACAAGCTGTCCGTAACGTTGGGACGGACGAACCAATTCCATGAATGGGATCTGGCTTTTCATTACAAGGTCCTGGATCAGGACGCTGACAGGCCCTTCGGCTTGGCCGCCCACGTCGGAACGTCCCTGACCACCGCCTCCCTTCCCGACCGGACCACATTTTCGAATAAGAATTTCCGGGCCCACGCCGAGCTGAGCCTCTCGTATCGGCTCTCGGACCGGGTCTCGCTCCTGGTCGTCCCGGCCTTTGTCTCCAACCCCGACCATCGGGACGCCGGCCGCGACGGAACCTTCGCCGTCGGTCTGGGCGGGCGCTGGATGTTCCTGGACGACCTCTCGCTCATCGCCGAATGGGTCCCCGTCCTGGCCGGCTACGCCGGGGACGCCAACGGCTGGGCCCTGGGCATCGAGAAAAAGATCGGCGGCCACGTCTTCCAGATCTTCGTCCTGAACGTAGTCGGCTCTACCCCAGGCCAGTATCTGCCCGGCGTGGATCTGCGGGACCAGGACAACCATGTCCGTATCGGATTCAACATCTATCGTTCTTTTTGAGGAGACGGGAACTTGAAGAAACGGTTCTGGCGCTGTTTCGTCTGCAACGATATCCATTGGGGGGTCAAGCCGCCCGAGATCTGCCCGACCTGCGGTGTCAAGAACGCCTACGTCGAGATCTCGGCCCGGGAGGCCAAGACCATCCTGACCGGCGCCTCGCCCGATGCGGAGTTCGATAAGGAGGCCTTCCGCGCGGCCATCGAAGCGTTCGCCCGGGGGGCCGAATTCCAGGTCAATCCCGACCGGGAACGGGTCGATCTTCTGATCGACGGCGTCTTCAACAACCTGGCCAATCACGGTCTCAAGTATTGTCCCTGCCGTCTGCGGAGCAAGGATTTCGACGAGGATCTCAAAATCTGCTGCCCCTGCAATTTCCTCGTCCATGAGACCTATAAAGGCGTGGACGGCGGCGAATGCTGGTGCGGCCTATTCAAAAAGAGGTGAATCATGGCGAAATTGTTGATGTTCCACGGGCGCGAATGCCCCCACTGCAAGGTCATGATGCCGCTGGTGGAAAAGCTGGAGAAGGAAACGGGCCTCGTCTTTGAAAAGCACGAAGTCTGGCACGATGAAAAGAACGCCGACCTGATGCGGTCGTACAAATCCATCATGGGTCCGAAATGCGGCGGGCAGCTGCGCGTCCCCGCTTTCCTCAACACGGAGGCGGGCGACGCGCATTGCGGGGAGATGTCCTACGAGGACCTGAAGGCCTGGGCGGCGCGGTAACCGCCATGCTCTTCGAACGGTTCGATCCCCTGCGGGGCGAGCGGCTGCAGATACTGGGCGAAGACGGCCGGGTGCTGGGAAGCGATCTTGAGCCGGCGTTGTCCGCGGACGAACTGCGCCGGATTTATACCTTGATGGTCCTGACCAGGGTCGCCGACCAGAAAGCGCTCAAACTGCAGCGGCAGGGGCGCTTCGGCACCTTTGCCTCGAGCCTGGGCCACGAAGCCTGTCAGGTCGGCGCGGCGTTCGGCATCCGCCCCGACGATTGGGTCTTCCCCTATTTCCGCGATATGGGCCTCTACCTCACGATAGGCTTCCCCCTGGCCTCCTATTTTCATTACTGGATGGGCAACGAAGCCGGGCTGGTCAGCCCGGCCGGGCTCAATCTCTTTCCTTTGGCGATCACCGTCGCCGCCCAGATCCCGCAGGCGGCGGGAGCGGGGATGGCGGCGAACTATCTGAAAAAGAAACTGGCGGTGCTGGCCACATTCGGCGACGGCGCCACCTCGGAGGGCGATTTCCACGAAGGGTTGAATTTCGCCGGCGTTTTCAAGACGCCGAACGTCTTCGTCTGCTACAACAACCAGTGGGCCATTTCGACACCCCGCAGCCGTCAGACCGCTTCGGCCACCATGGCCCAGAAAGCATCGGCGTACGGTTTCCCCGGCCTTCTCGTTGACGGCAACGACGTCCTGGCCGTATACGCCGCCGTCCGCGAAGGGCTCGAGAGAGCGCGCACCGGGCAGGGGCCTTCCCTGATCGAGGCTTACACGTATCGGATGGGCCACCACACGACCTCCGACGACGCGGCGCGATACCGGGACGGGGCCGAAGTCAAAGTCTGGGAAGCCCGCGATCCCCTGATTCGCTTCCGGGTTTACATGAAGGGCAAGGGCGTCTGGGACGAGGCCTACGAAAAGTCCGTCGCGGAAAAAACCGCGGCCGATGTCGAAGCGGCCGTCGTCGAAGCGGAAGCGCGGCCGTCCGCGGCGCCCGAGGAGATCTTCGCCTCGACCTACAAGGACATGCCTCCCGGGCTCGCCGCCCAACTCGCCGACCTGCGCGATCGGCTCAAGGAGGACGGCCGATGATGCTCACCATGGTCCAAGCCATCAACCAAGCCTTGTTCCAGGAGATGGAACACGATCCTCGCGTCGTCCTTCTGGGCGAAGACGTCGGCCTGGACGGCGGCGTCTTCCGGGCCACGGACGGCCTCTTTCAAAAATTCGGCGGCGAGCGCGTTATGGACACGCCGCTGGCCGAGTCGGGGATCATCGGGGCGGCCATCGGGATGACCGCGCTGGGCTTGAGGCCGGTGGCGGAAATCCAATTCATGGGCTTCATCTATCCGGCCTTCAATCAGATCCTCTCCCACGCCGCGCGCCTGCGCAACCGCACCCGCGGACGTTTTCCCGTTCCCCTGGTCATCCGCACGCCTTACGGGGCCGGCGTGCGCGCCCTGGAGCACCATTCCGAGAGCACGGAAGCCCTGTTCTGCCAGATCCCCGGCCTGACCGTGGTCGTTCCCTCCGCGCCCGCCGAAGCGAAGGGGCTTCTCCTGGCCGCCATCCGGGCCGACGATCCCGTCCTCTTCCTCGAACCCTCCCGCCTCTACCGGGCGGAAAAGGAGGAAGTGCCCGAACCCTCCGCCGAACTGCCCTTGCGGAAGGCGCGGATCGTCCGGGAAGGCCGGGACTTGACCATCGTCGCCTGGGGCGCGATGATCCCGGCGGCCATGAAAGCGGCCGAGGCGGCCGCCGGCGGCGGCGTTTCCGCTGAGATCGTTGATCTACGGACGCTCAGCCCGTTCGACGAAGACGCCGTGCTCGCCTCGGTCGGGAAGACCGGCCGGGCGCTGATCGTCCATGAGGCCCCCCGCAACTGCGGCCTGGGCGCGGAGCTGGCCGCGGTGATCGCCGAGAAGGCGCTTCTTTCGCTGGAGGCGCCTGTCCTGCGCATCACCGGCCCCGACATCACCGTTCCCCTGGGCAAGAGCGAAGACTATTATTACGTCGGTTTCGAACAGATCGCCCGCGGCATCCGCCGCCTGATGGAGTTTTGATCATGGCCAGAATATTCCGCTTCCCGGACCTGGGTGAAGGGATCACTGAAGGCGAAATCGTCCGTTGGCTCGTGGCCGAGGGCGATGCGGTCCGCGCCGATCAGCCGCTGGCCGAGATCGAAACGGACAAGGCCGTCGTGGAGATGCCGTCGCCATTTTCCGGGACGGTGCTCAAGCTCCATCACAAGGAGAAGGACATCATCAAGGTCGGCGACATCCTGGTCACGATCGGCGAAAAGGGCGAATCGGCGGACGCCGTCGCGACCGCCGAAAAGCCGGTCGCCGCACCCCCCCGCGCGGCTTCCCCACCGTCTCCCGCCGTCCCCGGTCCGGCGGCGGCTTCCGCCGTCCTGGCCACGCCGAAAATCCGCAAAATGGCCGCGGATCTGGGCCTCGACTTGAGCCGGATGCGCGGCAGCGGGCCGCAGGGCCGCATCACCGAAGATGATCTCCGCAAGGCCCCGGCCGGCGGACCGCCCGAGCCTCCGGCCCCGGCGTTCAAAGTCAAGGCCAAGTTCGATTTTTACGGCGAGCTCGAACGGATTCCCCTGCGCGGACTGCGCCGATCCACGGCCCGGCACATGGCCCAGTCCGTTTCCACCGCCGCCCACGTCACCCATTTCGACGAGGCCGACGCGGAAACGCTGGTCCGGGTCAAGGAGGCGCTGACCGCGTCCTCCCCCTCTCCGGGCGCCAGGATGACGTTTCTTCCCCTCGTCGTCAAGGCGGTCGTGGCCGCCCTCAGGAAGCATCCTTACCTCAATTCTCTTCTCGAAGACGCGGAGGAGGAGATCGTCCTCCGCAAGTATTACAACATCGGCATCGCCGTGGACGTCCCCGAAGGCCTGATCGTGCCGGTGGTCAAATTCGCCGATCAGAAAACGGTCTTCGAAATCGCCGCCGACATCGCCTCTCTGGCCTCCGCGGCGCGAGGGCGGACGCTCGACTTGGCCGATCTCAAGGGGGGCACGTTTTCGATCACCAACGTCGGGATGCTGGGCGGCGAAGCGGCGACCCCCATCATCAACTACCCTGAGGCGGCCATCTTGGCCACGATGAAAATCGCCGAGCGGGTCCGCGCCCGCGGCGGCGTCCCCGTCGTCCGGACCATCCTGCCCCTCTGCCTGTCCTTCGACCATCGGATCGTCGACGGGGCGGAAGCGGCGCGCTTCATGAACGACCTGAAGGCCGTCCTCGAAGACGAAGCCCTCCTGAGGGCCGCCCTGGAGCCGTAGCGGCCCGGCGCCGCCGTCAGCGGACGGCTTTGATGCCGTTGCCGGGGCCGATGATGACGATCTTGGGCCGGAAGCCGGGAATCTCGTTCTCTTCGAACAGGGCGAAAGAGACGATGATGATGCCATCGCCCGGGCCGGCCTTGTGGGCGGCGGCGCCGTAGATCGCCACCTTGCCCGAGCCTTCCGCCTCCCCGATCAGGTAGGTCGAAAACCGCTCCCCGTTCGTGACGTTGTAGACGTGGACCTTTTCGTAGGGAATCATGTCGGCCGCCCGCAGGAGCCGGACGTCGATCCCCAGGCTGCCTTCGTACTCCAATTGCGATTCCGTGACGACGGCGTTCTGGATTTTCGATTTGATCAGGGTTCGGCGCATGTCCGTTCACCCTTCCCGAGGCACGATCATGTTGTCGATCAGCCGGGTCGGCCCGAAGTAGACGGCCAGGGCGATGAGGCGGCCGGCTCCCGCGTCCGGCGCCGGATCGAGCGTGTCCGCATCGACGATCTCAACGTAATCGACGCGGGCCGCGGGTTCGCGCTTGATGAGCGCGGTTAAGAGTTCGATCAGCCTGTCCGACCGCCGCTCTCCCCGGCGGATGGCCTCGCCGGCTTCGGCCAGGCTTCGGCTCAAGACGAGAGCCACCTTCCGCTCGGCCGGGCTCAAGTACGTATTGCGCGAGCTCAAGGCCAGCCCGTCCGCTTCGCGGACGATGGGCCGGACGTCGAGGACGACGTCCAGATCGAGGTCCGCGGCCATTCTTTTGAGAATGACCGCCTGCTGGGCGTCCTTCTGCCCGAAGAAAGCGATATCCGGCCGGACGATCTGGAACAATTTGAGGACGACGGTGCAGACACCCCGGAAATGGCCCGGGCGGGACTTCCCGCAGAGCCTGTCCTGCAGCCCCTCGACTTCGACGGCCGTCCGGAAAGCCGGGGGGTACATTTCGGCGGCCTCGGGAACGAAGAGAATGTCCGTCCCCTCCTTCTCAAGGAGCGCGGCGTCCCCTTCCAGATCCCGCGGATACCTGGTCAAGTCCTCCTGCGGCCCGAATTGCCTGGGATTGACGAAGATGCTGACGACGGTCACATCCGCTTTGGCCTTGGAAGCCCGCACCAGGCCGAGGTGGCCTTCGTGGAGCGAGCCCATGGTCGGGACGAAACCGATCGACTTGCCCAGGCCCTTCTCTGCGCGAACGGCCGCTTTCATCGCGGCGATGGTCGTGAGCGTCCTCATATCAAGGCTTCTTCTTCGCCCGGCGCGCCTGCGATCCTTTCAAAAGAGCCCGGAAGCGGCGCGAAGCGGCGGGCTTGAGGTGATAGGAGTGCCGGTCATCGGGGAAAACGCCGGAGCGGACGTCCTCCCGGTATTTGACGACGGATTCGGCGATGAGGCGGTCCATCTCGGCGTATTTGCGGACGAACTTGGGCAGATAGCCGCGCGAACAGCCGACCAGATCGTGGAAGACGAGGACTTGTCCGTCGCAGGCCGAACCGGCGCCGATGCCGATCGTCGGGATGGTCAGGCGGGCGGTAATCTCGGCGGCGACCTCTCGGGGGACGCATTCAAGGACGACGGCGAAGGCCCCGGCGTCCTGCAGGGCCTCGGCTTCCCGGACGATGCGCACCGCTTGCTCGGTGTCGACCCCTTGGACCTTGAATTGTCCCAAGCGCAGAATGGACTGAGGCGTCAGGCCGACGTGCCCCAGGACGGGAATCTCGGATTCGACAAGGAGCCGGACGGCTTCCAGGCGACGGGGCGAGGCTCCCTCGATCTTGACCCCCTGGGCGCCGCCTTCTTGGAGAAAGCGTCCCGCATTGCGGACGGCGTCCTCGGCCGAGAGGTGGAAGGACAGGAACGGCATGTCGGCGATGACCAGAGCCCGACGGGCCGCCCGAGCCACGGGCTTGACGTGATGGAGCATGTCCTCCATGGTGAGGGCCAGCGTGTTTTCATGGCCGAGGACGACCATGGCCAGGGAATCCCCGACCAGGATCAAGTCGACGCCCGAACGGTCGAGGATCTCGGCGGTGGGATAATCATAGGCGGTCAAGACGACGATCTTCTCCCCGGCGGCCTTGCGGGCCTGAAGGCTGGGAATGGTGATCCGGGAGGACGTTTGATCGAGCATCGGCGTTCCTTTCTCCCCACCTCGCCTTGCCGCGCGGGGTTGGGGTAAAGTCTCCATTTTCAGGCGCGGCCGCTCATCGTTTTTTCGCCTCCCGCGGCTCGTAGCTTTGGGGAACGAAGAACAACGGCGTCCGCTTCAATTGGGCGATCTGGTCGATGATATCGCGAAAGTCGCTCTCTCCGGCCAGGTCGAGCTCATCCGATTTGATGACCAGGAGGGGCGTCGCCTGGTAGTTGAAAAAGAAAAAATCGAAGGCTTCTACGAGGTCCTGGAGATATTTCTCGCTGATGTTCTTCTCCAGGGCCGTCCCCTCCCGGGAGATGCGACGCATGAGCGTCGAAGGCGAGATCTGGAGATAGATGACCAGGTCGGGCTTGGGAACACGCTCGGACAGGACGCCGTAGATCTTGTCGTAGACCAGGAGTTCGTCGTCGGACAGCGTCTGGTAGGCGTAGATCTTGTCTTTTTCGAAAATATAATCGCAGACGATGCGGTCCTCGAAGAGGTCCCGTTGGACCAGGCCGACCTGTTGATGGTACCGGGTGACGAGGAAGACGAGCTGGGCCAGGAAGGCCGCCCCGTCCTTTTCGTCATAGAAATCCTTGAGATAGGGATTTTCCGAACGGTCCAGGACGGACTTCGCGCCGAGCCGCTGCCCGAGCAGATTGGCCAGACGGGTCTTGGCCGATTTGAAAACGCCTTCGACGGCGATATGTTTGAAGCCGATTTCGGGTAATTCCCACATGTGCTCGCCGGAAACACCCTGTTTATAACGGATAATCACCCCTGAGTCAACGCGGAACCGCTAGATGTTGATGCGGATCGGCAGGATGACCGCGGTGATCCCCTTCCAGCGGAGGTTCTGCTGAATGGCGAAGGCCGTTTCGTTATGCAGGAGCCGGTGGATGAGGCTGGGCTGGCGGAAAACGGCCTGCCCGGCAAAGACGATCGAGTCGGGAAACTCTTTGCTCACCTGCTCGATGATCGCGGAGGCCGTCTGGACGATGTCCGTCCCCAGCTCATAGCGGAAATCGGCGGTGAAACCCAGGCGCCGAGCCAGATCGACGTATTTGCGCAGAGCGTCGCAGGTCCCTCCTTCCAGGCAGGCCACCGCGTCCGTCCCCTTGAAGGAGCCGACGTCGACTTCGCCCACCGAAACGAAGATGAAATTCTTATAAAGATTTTTAAAGCTGCGGATGATGGTCAGGAAGGTATGGACGCCGAAGCCGTTGAAGCCGTTGACGAGCTGGATGGCGGTCGTGGACTTGGGGCTGACGGGCGCGGTATTGAAGGGCCCCTTGGTCGGGATGGTCGTCAACAGATCATCCAGCTCGCGAACGCCCCCCCGGACCTTGTTATAGTGGGCTTTGGTCAGGAAACATAGGGCGATGACGAGCGAGGTGATGAGCAGGGTCAGCCAGCCGCCGACCGGGAACTTCTCGATCGTAGTGATGACAAGAACCGTCAAGCAGACCGTCAAGCCGGTCAGGTGGACGGGCAGGTGCTTCTTCCAGTGCGTTTCGGTTTTGCGGTTTTTGATGAAAAACCGGGACATGCCGGTTTCCGAGAGGGTGAAGGTCAGGAAGACGTTGATCGAATACATGACCACCAGGGTGGTGATATTGCCGCGCGAATAGAAGAGCAGGAGGATGGCCGCGCCGCCCATCAGGATGACGCCGTTCTGGATGGTGAAGCGGTCGGACAGGGAGGCGAAGCGGTGAGGGAACCAATAATCCGAGGCCATGTTGGCCATGACCCGCGGTCCGTCGACAAAACCGGTCTGGGCGGCCACCAGCAGGAGCGCCCCCTCGGAAAAGATGGTGATCACGGCCAGCATGTGCCCAAACGACCACCCCGCAAAGACCCTGCCGGCCAGGACCGCGTTCAGCGTCCGTCCCGGAGTGGGAACGACTTTGAGGAGCAGATAGCAGAGCAGGATGCCGCCGGCGGTCACGGCCAATGACGTAGCCATGTAGACCATGGTCTTTTTCCCCGTCTGGACGCGCGGTTCCCTTAAGATTTGAAGGCCGTTGGAGACGGCCTCGATGCCCGTGAAAGTCCCGCCGCCCATGGAAAACGCCCGTAGGAAGAGGAAGAACATCCCCCACCCGCCCAGAGTGACCAGTCCGGTCCGGAAATCCCCGCGGACCTGCTGGGTGACGGCGCCGATCTGGCCGACGTGGGAGAGTACGCCGTAGCCGATGAGGAGGATGTGGGTCAAGACGAAAACTATGAAAATGGGCGCCAGAAACGTCACCGATTCGCGGATGCCCCGCAGGTTGAGGATGACCAGGAAGATGATGGCCGCCACCTCGAACTCGATCTTGAACGGCTGCCAGGCGGCCGGGAAAAAGCTGAACAGGGCGTCGCCGCAGGACACGATCGAGACGGTAATGGTCAGCACGTAATCGACGAGAAGGGCCGCTCCCGAGACCACCCCGAACTTTTCGCCCAGTGTATGCGTGGCCACGATGTACCCGCCGCCGCCGGAAGGGAAATATTCGATGATGCGGCTGTAGGCGTAAGAGATGACGAAGACCGTAAAAGCGGTGGCCAAGGCCAGAAAAATGGCCAAGTAGGTGTGCGATCCCAAGGTCCGGAAGGCCTCTTCCGGGCCGTAGGAGGCCGAGGACAAGCCGTCCGCGCCCAGGCCGATCCAGGCCAGGACCGGGATCAGGGCCAGCTTATGGAAAAGATGGGGGTCCTTGATGTTTTTGGGCTTCCCGATCAGCGTATGCTTGATCTTGCCCGTTAAAGTATCGTCGCCGGTCATGCCATTCCTCAAGGCTCCCGCTTTGCTTTGGAGAGCCGCCCGGGAAGACGGGGCGGGTTCATAAGATCGGGCGGGTGGGAAAAAATACCGGCTTATTATCGGGTAAGGGCCTGCCCCTGTCAAGAGGCGCGCCGGGCGGCCCGATCCCTTTGGGGGAGCCGCGGGCGAAGGCGCAGCGTTCAGATATTGATGCGGATGGGGAGGATGACGGCCGTGATCCCCTTCCACCGCAGTTCCTGCTGGATGGCGAAAGCCGTCTCGTTGTGGAGAAGCCTGCGGATGACGCCTGTCTGGCGGAAAACCGATTGTCCGGCAAAGACCGTCGAACGGGGAAATTCCCGGGCCACGCCTTCGACGAGCCGCGAGGCGGTCTCGACGATGTCCGTGCCCAGGTCATACCGGAAGTCGGCCGGGAACCCGAAGCGCCGGGCCAAGTCGACGTACTTTCTCAGTCCATCACAGGCCGATCCCTCCAGGGAAGAGACGGTATTGGAATCTTTGAACGAGCCGACATCGACCTCGGCCACGGAGACGAAAACGAAATTCTTGTATAAACCCGGGAAACTCCTGATGACCGTCAGGAACGTATGCACGCCGAAACCGTTGTAGCCGTTGACGAGCTGGATGGCCGTCATGGCCTTGGTGTCGACGGGGGCGTTGTTGAGCTTGCCGTCGATGGGAATGTCCAGGAGCTCATCCAACTCGCGCACGCCTCCCCGGACCTTGTTGTAATGGGATTTGGTCAGCAAGCACAGGCCGATGACGACGGCGGTGATGACGAAGGTCAGCCAGCCGCCCAGGGCGAATTTCTCGATGGACGTGATGACCAGGATGGTCAGGCAGAGGACCAGCCCGACCAGGTGGATCGGCAGGTGCCGTTTCCATTGGGGTTCGGTCTTGCGGTTCTTCAGGAAAAAACGCGACATCCCCAACTGGGACAGCGAAAACGTCAAAAAGACGTTGATCGAATACATGACCACCAGGGTGGTGATGTTGCCTCGCGAATATAGAAGGAGAACGGCGGCCGCTCCGCCCATCATGATCACTCCGTTCTGAATGGTGAAGCGGCTGGACAATGAAGCGAAGCGATGCGGAAACCAGTAATCGACGGCCATGTTGGCCATGACCCGGGGGCCGTCGACGAATCCCGTTTGGGCGGCGACGAGCAGGAGCGCTCCTTCCGAAAAAATGGTGACGAGGGCGAGGAAGCCGCCGATTTTCCAAGCCCCGAAGACCCCCTCCGCCAGGACGGCGTTGAGCGTTTTCCCGGCCGCCGGGGCGACACCCAGGAGGAGGTAACAGATCAGGATGCCTCCGGCGGTGAAGGCCAGGGAGGCGGCCATATAGACCATGGTCTTCTTCCCCGTCTGGGCCCGCGGCTCGCGCAGGATCTGCAGGCCGTTGGAGACGGCCTCGATCCCCGTGTACGTGCCGCCGCCCATGGAGAACGCTTTCAGGAACAGCAGGATCATACCCCCCGCACCCAGCGTGGCCAGTCCGGCCCGGAAATCCCCCCGGATCTTGGATGTGACCGCGCCGACCTGGGGGATATGGGAGAGGATCCCGTATCCGATGAGGAAGAGATGGGAGATGACGAAGACGATGAAGATCGGCGTCAGGGCGGTGACGGATTCCTTGACCCCGCGCAGATTGAGAACGACGAGCAGGACGATGGCGCACAGGTCGAAGGGGATCTTGTAAGGCTGCCAGTCGGCCGGGAAGAAGCTGAAGACGGCGGCGCCGCAGGAGACGATCGAGACCGTGATGGTCAGGATATAATCGACGAGGAGGGCCGCGCCCGAGACGACGCCGGCTTTTTCGCCGAGGGTGTGGGTGGCGACGATGTAGCCGCCGCCGCCATGGGGGAAATATTCGATGATTCTCTTATAGGCCGAGGAGATGATCAGGACGGTCATCGCCGTGGCCAGGGCCAGGAAAAGGGCCAGATAGGTATGCGATCCGAGTGTTTTGAAGGCTTCTTCGGGGCCGTACGACGAGGAGGACAGCCCGTCGGCGCCCAGACCAATCCAGGCTAGGATCGGGATGAGGGCCAGCTTGTGGAAGATATGGGGATCTTTGATATTCCGCGGTTTCCCGATCAGGGTCCGCTTGATCCTGTGGCCCAGCGAATTGTGTTCGTTCTCGATGGGATCGAGGGGTTTACTGTCGGTCATGGGCGTCCTTACATCTATCCGTTTGAACGATCCCTGTCAAGCCGGGCCGGGCGCCCCGCCGTTCCTTGACTAAAAGGGAAGCCCATGTTATCTCATATATCGTTCTCATCGCGCTGAAATAACAACAGCCAAGGAGATTGTTTTATGTATGGTTGGACCGGTCATATTTTGCGTGTCAACCTGACGGCCAAGACCTTCAAAAAGGAAAGTTTTTCCGAGGAGTTCGCCCACAAATGGATCGGCGGACGCGGCTTCGCCGTGAAAATTCTTTATGATGAGCTCAAGCCCGGGATCGATCCCCTGGGGCCCGCCAACAAGCTGGTCGTGGCCCTCGGCCCCATCGCCGGGATCCCCGCCCCCAACACCGGCAAGGCGGTCGTCGCGGCGAAGTCGCCCCTGACGGGCTTTTACGGCGATGGGAATATCGGCACGCGGGTGGCCGAACAGCTGCGCAAGGCCGGGTACGATGCCCTGATCGTGGAAGGCAAGGCGGACCGTCCGACCATGCTTTATATCGAGGACGACAAGGTCGAATTCTATCCGGCCGATGAAGTCTGGGGCCAGGGCACGTACGTCTGCAACGACTGGATCTATTCCAAGTACGGAAAGGGCGTCGGCGTCCTCAACATCGGCCAGGGCGGGGAGAATATGGCCCGCTACGCCGTCATCCGCAGCCTGGAGGGACGGGCCGGCGGACGGCCGGGCGTCGGCGCGGTCATGGGCTCCAAACTTCTCAAGGCCATCGTCGTCAAGGGGACCAAACCCATCCCCCAGGCCGATCCCGCGGCCATGAGAGCGTTGGGCACGGGCGATTTGAAGAAAGTCGGGCAGATCGACAAACAGACGGGCTGGTCCATCCAGAGCACAACCGGCGTTCTCCCCTTCTGCAACGAGGTCGCCGGGCTGCCCGTCCGGAACTTCCGCAAAACCCGGCACCCCCTGGCCTGGCAGGTCGACGGGCAGCGCTGCAACGAAGCCCGAGTGGCCACCTATGGCTGTCCGAACTGCACCATGCGCTGCGGCATCGCCATCCATGACAAGGAAGGCCGCGAATCCGAGCTCGATTACGAAAACGTCGCCCTGCTGGGGCCCAATCTCGAAATCTTCGAGCTGGCCCAGGTCGGATCGCTCAATTACCTCTGCGACGAATACGGGCTGGACACCATGTCGGCGGGCTGCACCCTGAGCTTTTACGCCGATGCCATCGACCACGGCGCGACGACCGGGGATTTCCGTTTCGGGGACGCCGAACGGGCCAAGTCGCTTCTGCGGATGGCCGCCCATCGCCAGGGAAAAGTCGGGAATCTTCTGGCCGAAGGATCGCGGCGCATGGCCCTGGCTTTTGGCCACGGCTCCGAAGCCTATGCCATGCAGGTCAAAGGCCTGGAAGTCGCCGCCTACAATTGCAAGTTCATCCCCGGACAGGCCCTGGCCTTCGGCGTAGCGGCCATCGGCGCCCATCACCGCGAGGCCTGGATCATCACCTTCGAAATCAAGCACACGACCCGGGAATCCTACGGCCCGGAAAAGGCGGCCAAGGTCATCGAGCTGCAGAGGATCCGCGGCGGCATGTTCGAGGTCCTCGTCTCCTGCCGCTTCCCCTGGATCGAGAACGGCTGGCCGCTCGACAACTACCCCAAGTACTTCAACACCGTGACCGGCTTGAACTGGACGTTGGACGACATGTGGAAGACCGCGGACCGGATCTACAGCCTGATCAAGCTCCACTTCCTCCGCGAATTCCCCAACGCCTCGCGCCAGGACGATTATCCTCCGCGCGTCTGGTTCGATCCGGCCAACGCCGACACGGACGGGCCGATCGCCGGCCGGATTCTCGATCTCGCTCAATACGACGGGATGCTCCAGCATTATTACGACCAGCGCGGCTATGACCGGCGCGGGATCCCGACCAAGGCCACCCTGCATACCCTCGGCCTGGATGCGGAAGCCGCGGCCGTCGAACGCCTCGCCCGCTTGGATTGAGGCCGTGAAGATCCTGGTCAAGATCATCGGCCCGCTGATGTACGCGGCCGGCTTCAGCGAGAAAGACGTCGACGTCCCGGACGGAACGACGGTCGAATCCCTGATCGATTCGCTCGGCATCCCCAAGGACCGTCCCCGCATCGTGACCAGGAACGGGAGCGCCGCGGCCCCCGGCGAACCGCTTGCCGCCGGGGACACGATCGCCGTCTCGCCGATCTATTCGGGCGGATGAAGGAAACCTGCGCGCGCCGCCATCGAGGAGTGGAGCCATGACCGTCCCGATGCATCCCGTTCTGGTCGCCGGCGCCTGGCGCCCGGCCCGCTCTCCCGCCGGTTCGTTCCGGGCGAGCAACCCGGCGACCGGTGAGGCTATCGACGAAATGTACCCGGTGTCCGGCTTTCCTGAGATCGAAGAAGCGATCCGGGCCGGCCGGGCGGCCGCCGCGGAGATGGCCGCTTTATCTCCCGACGCGATCGCCTCGTTCTTGGATGCGTATGCGGGCGGCATCGAAGCGTGCCTGGCTGAACTCGTCCGGACGGCCCACCTGGAGACGGGGCTGGCCGAAGAACCGCGTCTGCGAACCGTTGAATTGCCGCGGACGGTCTTTCAGCTCCGCCAGGCCGCGGCTGCGGTCCGCGACCGGTCCTGGTGCCGGGCGACGATCGACACCCGGGCCGACATCCGTTCCAAATTCGGTCCCCTCGGCGGCCCGGTCGTCGTCTTCGGCCCGAACAATTTTCCGTTCGCCTACAATTCGATCGCCGGAACGGATTTTGCCTCGGCCCTGGCCGCCGGCAACCCGGTCATCGCCAAGGCCCATCCCTGTCATCCCGGGACGACCCGGCTCTTCGCCGAGGTCGGCTTCACCATTCTGAAAGCGAGCCGCCTGCCGGCCGCCGCTCTCCAGCTTCTCTATCATATGGCCCCCGAAGACGGACTGGCCCTGGTGGCCCATCCAGACGTCGGAGCGTCGGCCTTCACCGGCAGCCGTTTGGGCGGACTCCGCCTCAAGGAGGCGGCCGACAGGGCGGGAAGGCCGATCTATCTGGAGATGTCCAGCGTCAATCCCGTTTTCCTTCTTCCGGGCGCCCTCCGCCAGCGCGGCGAGGCGATCGCCGCAGAAACGTTCGGATCGTGCACGCTGGGCGCCGGGCAATTCTGCACCAAGCCCGGCCTCATCATTCTTCAAGGGGACGAGGCGGGCGAAGCCCTTTATCAAAAGCTGAAACGATCAATCGTGGAGTCTCCGCCGCAGGTCCTGCTGGCCCGCACCGTCCTGGATGGAATCCGGGCCGGGCTCGAAACGATGGTCGGAGCAGGCGCGGAGATCGCCGCCGGCGGGCGTTCGCCGGAAGGGCCCGGATTTCGCTTCCAAAATACGCTCCTCCGCGTTTCCGGCGGCGTGTTTTTAAAATCGCCGAAGGACCTTCAACATGAGGCCTTCGGCCCGGTCTCGCTCTGTGTTTTCGCCTCCTCCTCCGGCCAGATTTGTGAGATCGCCGCTTCCCTGGATGGGAACTTGACGGCGTCCGTCTTCAGCCATTCCGGCGGAGACGACGAAACGCTTTATGAAACCCTGGCCCCGATCCTGCGCGGCAAGTGCGGCCGCCTTCTCAACGACAAGGTGCCGACAGGCGTCGCCGTCACCCCGGCCATGGTCCACGGCGGTCCCTACCCGGCAACGGGCCATCCCGGCTTCACGGCCGTCGGATTCCCGGCGGCGATGATCCGGTTCGCCGCGCTCCACGGCTACGACCACGTCCGGCCCCATCGCCTGCCGCCTGAACTGCGCGACGCCAATCCGACCGGCCGGATGATGCGGCTGATCGACGGCGAGTGGACGATGAAGTGAGGATCCCATGAGCTATCACGCCGCTTTTCATCAGAAAATCGTGGCCCATCCTGAGACGAAACCGATTATCCCGGTCATCGACGCGCACCTTCATTTCGTCGACTTTATCCAGGACAGCGACGGCATGGGGACGCTCCTCGCCGCCATGGACGCCGGCCGGGTGAGCAAGGCCGTGGTTTTCGGGCTGCCCTTGAAGAAGAAATGGGACGCCGCCGAGAAGAAGCCGCCCCATTATTACCTGGACGACAATTCCCGGTGTTACTATTTCCACCAGACGGATGAAATCCTCGCCGACGCTTATCGCCGTCTCCCGGCCAGGGCCCGGGCGCGACTGGCCCCTTTGCTCTGCGGTTTCAACGCCACCGACCGCTATGCTTTCCGCGACGCGGAGCGGATGCTGGAGAAATATCCCTTCTGGCGGGGGGTCGGCGAAATCCTCTGCCGCCACGACGACCTGACGAACCTGACCAACGAGGAAACGGCCCGCGTCAACCATCCCGCCCTTCACGACGTCTATGAAATCTGCGCCGCCCGGGGCCTTCCCGTTCTCATCCACCAGAACAGCACCTCGGTCAGCATCCACGACGAGTACGAGCACCTCGACGAGCTCGAGGAGATGCTGAGGAAGTACCCCCGGACCGTCTTCGTCTGGGCCCATTGCGGCATTTCCCGGCGCGTCTTCCACAAGAATTATCACGACATGGTCACCGCCCTTCTCGACCGATTCCCCAATCTGATGGTGGACATTTCATGGATCGTCTATGACGACGTGATTTGCGATTATCTCGAACCCAAGAAGCACTGGGTCGAAGCGATCAACCGCCACGCCGACCGCTTCTGTATCGGCAGCGATCTGTGCGGGCACTTCGAGCACTTGGGCCGAACCATGGCCCGTTACAACGGGCTCCTGCGCGGCCTTTCGCCCAAGGTCCGGCGTCTGGTGGCCTCGGAGAACGCCGCGGCCCTGTGGTTCGCCCCGCGGCCGCGGAAAACGAGGGTTCGGGCGGGCCGGTGATGGCCTTCGGATTTTGGGATTTCGCGCTGCTCCTGCTGGTCAGCGTCCAGGCCACGGCCCTGGCCTACGTCCGGACTCCGCGCCTACGGGCTTTCGTCACGGCCCTGCCCATCCCCTTCACCCTGGCCGCTCTGGCCGTGGGAAAACCGATTGACGCCTCCAACGTCGCGGCCGTCGTTCTCCTGCTGTTTTACGCCCTGGCCGTCCGGGCCCTCCATAAAGGAACAGGCGCTCCCATCATCCCCTCGATCGTCGTTGCCGCAGTGGGTTACGGGATGGCCGGCGCCTTTCTCAAGTCGGTCGTTCCCACGGGGGACTTCGCCTTCTGGCCGGCTTGCGTCCTGTCGCTGGGCGTCACCGCCGCGCTGCGCCGCTGGATGCCGCGGACGGATGAACCGGACCGCCATCATCCCCTGCCCCCCTGGCTGAAGTTTCCGGCGATCGCCGCGGTCATCTTCGTCTTGATCCTACTTAAGAGGGTCCTGGGCGGATTCATGACCATGTTTCCCATGGTCGGCGTCTTCGCTGCCTATGAGGGGCGCTATCGGCTGGATGCATTCTGCCGGGCCTTCGACGCCTTTGCCTTCGCCATCGTCCCTTTCCTGGCTGCGGTGCGCGTCCTTCAGCCGCGGATCGGGCTGGCGTCCGCCTTGGCCGCGGGCTGGCTGGTCCACATCCCCGTCCTGTTGTGGCAGATCAGGGAACCGCGAAAAAAGCTTTCCCTCGCGATAGAGACGGAGACCGCCCCCGAAAACGAAGGACTTTGAAGAGAGGGCCGGTCAACGGACCGTCGGGCACCTGAAAGGCGATCGATTTGACCCGCCCATCGAACTATTCATCGACCTTGAACATCGCATGTTCCCTATTTGGATTTGGCCTTGACCAGAAGCTCCACGGCCAGGTTGGCCTGCATAGCGGCGACGACGGCTACGCGCGGGGCCATGGGGGCCGTGCAGACGTCGCATTCGCTGGCTTCGTCGCCGCAGATGTAGAGAGAGCCCAGGTTCCGTTGGCCGATCTTCTCGTTGCCCCCGAATCCGGCCAGGCCCGAGGCGACGATGATCGGGCGTCCCGGAAAATGGGTCAGCCAGGCTTCGACCAGCATCTGTTTCTGATCGGCCAGATCGAAGGCTTCGATCAGAAGATCGGCCGCCGCGAATAGGCTCTTGACGTTGTCCCGATCGACCTTGACGCTGTGGATCTCGTACGCCGAAAAGGGATTCATCCTCTTCAGATTGACGAGCAAGGCTTCGACCTTGGGTCGTCCGACCTGATCGACGAAATAATACTGCCGATTGAGATCGGACGGCTCGACGACGTCGAAGTCGGCGATGATCAGCCGGCCGACTCCGGCCCGAGCCAGGGCGGCGGCGGCGTTCGACCCCAGGCCCCCGGCGCCGCCGATGCCGACGACGCTGGCCCGCAGCGCGGCCAGCACGCCGAGATCCCGCTTGAGAAAGAATTCCTTTTCGAATCGATTAGCGGGCATGGAATCGTCGGCCTCGTTTCCGGATTTTTTATAACACAGGGCTTCGCGGCAAGTCAAAGACCGGCGCTTGAATCTCCCTCCCGGGAATCAAAAGGGACCTTTTTTCCCCGGACCTCGCGATCAGAGCCCCAAATCGGCGGCGATCCCCTGCATGGCCGACAGGCACAGGCCGATGAACTCGTCCAGCTCGACGTTCAGGTTCCGGCACTGTTCGATTTCCTCGCGCCGGGCGCCGCGGGCGAAGTGTTTTTCCTTGTAGCGGCGCTTGATGAATTCCACGTCGATGCTCTTGAGCTTTTTTTCGGGATGCATCAGGGCGGCGGCGATGATAAGACCGGTCAAGGGATCAGCGGCGAAGATGGACCAGTCCATGGGGCCCTGACAGGGAACCTTGCCGGCATGGGCCTGGACGGCGTGGAGGACCTCGGGAGAGAGGCCGCGGTCCTGCAGGATTTTGACCGTCTCGAGGGTATGAAGCTCGGGGCTCTTCTCGGTCAACTCGTAATCGAGGTCGTGGACAAGGCCGGCCATCCCCCAGATTTCGGGGTCCTGTCCGAACCGGACGGCCAGCGTCCGCATGCAGGCTTCGACAGCCAGGCAATGCTTGACTAGGTTCTTGTTGTGCAGGTGCTCCTTGACCAGGGTCAGGGCGTCTTCGCGGGTCATGGTGATTTCGCTCCTTTGATCGGGGCGCCGGTTTTGGCCGGCGCCGGATTCGGCAAGCCCAGGAACAACAAGGTTCCTTCACGGGCGTCGGAATTATAGGTATGGAGGAGGAGAAGCCCGTCCCTCCCCTGCGGATCGGCTTTCCAATCGGCCGTCCCCCTAAATTCTCCCAACGGCTCACCCGTCCGGGGCCGGAAGGATGACAGGACTGGGGAACCCGGGGCGGCCACGATTCGTTCCTGCCAGAGAACCGGGCTGAAAACCAGGCGCGAGGGCATCGCCCGCCACCAGAGAATGTCCCCTCCGCTCTTGTTGACGGCGAAAAGGACCCCGTTGGAGGCGGTCAAAAACAGGCGACGACCGTCGACGAGCACCGGAGCGGCGAGTTCCCCGCCGATCCGCATGCGCCACGAGAGGGACCCCTTCGCCGGCTCCAGGCAACAGAGGACACCATCCTCGCGACCGGCATAGACCCGGTCTCCGTCGATCGTCAGGGGGCCGGACAAGGATCCGCCCGTATCGACGGTCCCGGCCGGGCTTCCGTCGGGGCCGTAAATGCGGACCAGTCCGTCCCCGCAGGCGCACAGGATCCGGTCGCGCCAGACGGCCATCGAACGCACCAGTCCCTTTTCGAGTTCGACGCGCCACAGTTCCCCGGGATGCTCGGCACGGAGCGCCAGAAGCGGCCCCCCGCGCATGGCCACGATGAGGCGCGGCCCCAGCCAGACCGGCTCGCAGGCGGCCGGGCTGTCGCCGTGATAGGCCCAGTTCAAGGCGCCGTCGATGGTCAGGCAATAGACCGTATTCGCATCGTCCACGGCCGCGATCAAGGCGGCGGACACCGAGGGCGGCCGGAGGATGGGCGCGTTGGCCCCGAAACGCCAGGAAACGGACCGGGCGGCCGGATCGACGGCATAGATCCATCCCCGGCGGGTGGTGAAATAGATCCGCGCGCCGGCGGCGACTGCCCGTTGGTTGATCTCGCCTTCATAGGTCAGGCGCCCCGCCTCGACGAGGGGCCAGGCGGGAGGCGGCGGGGACTGCCCGCCCTGAGCCAAACCGGACGTGATCAGGATCCAGGCGGCGAGGAGGCGAAAAAACGGGAACGGCATACGCATCGCGGTCCTCATCTTACTACGGGGAGCAGTAAATATGTTACATAATCCTTGCTACTCCCCGAGTACTAGCCGGGCGATAAAGACATCCGGGGTCAACTATATTCCGCCCGGCTTAGTAGCATGTTTACGGGAACCCGCTCAAACGCCGCAGCGCTTTACACCAGGCTGAGGGAGTGCTAAAATGGCCCGGATTTTGATTATTTTGATAGGAATTCCATGGTCAACTACATCCAACTTTATAAGATCAAGAAGAAGGTCAAATCCATGCTCAAGGAAAAACTGGCCCTGGGCGAGCTGGCCACGACGCCGAGTTCCTGCCTGGATTGCTTGGCCACGGACCTGAGTTGGGAAATGTATTACATCATGAAGGAGAAAGAGGAGGACTGATCAGTCCTTTTTATCGACGTTCTCCCGCCGGATCTTCTCTTTCGCCTCCCGCCACCAGGCCATGCGTTTGGCCACGTCCTTCTCGAAGCCCATCCCGGCCGGCTCGTAATACACCCGGTCCTTCAGCCGATCGGGCAGGGTTTCCATGTCCGTCGTGGCCCATGCGGATTCATGGGCGTAAGCATAATCACGGCCGTATCCGACGTCTTTCATCAGCCCGGTCACAGCGTTGCGGATTTGGAGGGGCACGGGCTCGTGCGGCCGTTCCTCGACGTCCTTCATGGCCTTCCCGAACGCCGTATAGGCCCGATTGCTCTTGGGGGCCGCGCCAAGATAAATGACCGCCTCGGCCAGGGCCAGGTCCCCCTCCGGAGACCCCAGGAAATCGTAGGCGTCCTTGGCCCTTAGGGCGACCGCCAGGGCCTGCGGATCGGCCAGCCCGACATCCTCCGAGGCGAAGCGGACGAGCCGGCGGGCGATATAAAGCGGGTCCTCCCCCCCGGCCAACATGCGGGCCAGCCAATAGAGGGCCGCCTGGACGTCGCTGTTGCGCAAGCTCTTGTGCAGGGCCGAAATCAGGTTGTAATGTTCCTCGCCCGATTTGTCGTAGAACTGCATTCTCTTCTGCAGGGCTTCGCGGACGTTCTCGGCGGTGATCGTTCCCCCTTCGGCAAGATTGGCCGCCAATTCGAGGGTGTTGAGGGACCGCCGGGCGTCGCCGTTGGACTGCTCGATGAGCAGGGTCCGCCCCTCTGGTTCCAGGATCATTGACCGCGCCCCCAACCCGCGCACGGCGTCCGTGAGAGCGTCGTCGAGAATGTGCCCGAGGGCCTCCTCGGACAGCGGGTTGAGGACCAAGACCTTGGTCCGGGAGAGAAGCGCTGCGATGACCTCGAACGAGGGATTTTCCGTGGTCGAACCGAAAAGGATGATGTCGCCGCGTTCGACGTAGGGCAGAAAAGCCCCCTGCTGGGCCTTATTGAAGCGATGGATCTCGTCGATGAAGATGATCATCGGTTTGCCGTAGAGACGGCGGTGGCTTTCGGCGCGGGCCATGACCTCTTTGACCTCTTTGATTCCGGAAAGGACGGCGCTGAAAAACGTGTAGGGCAGATCGAAGTGCTTGGCCAGCATGACCGCCAGCGTGGTCTTGCCCGAGCCGGGAGGCCCCCAGAAGATGAGCGAGACGAGCCGGCCGCTCTCGATCAGGGGGGCCAGGATTTTCCCCTTGCCCAACAGATGGTCCTGCCCATACAAGCGTTCGAAGGTTTGCGGCCGCATCCGCTCGGCGAGGGGGACATGGCTGTCGGGGGCATCGCTCATCGGCCGGATTATATCATACGGAAGCTCCACCGATGACATACTCCGCCCGTCCCCGAAGCGGGATATTCGCCATTCCTCGGCAGATTCACTTCCCTGGAAACCCGCTAAGGGGATTGACGGGCTCCGCCTGATAATGCTAAGGTTGGGGCGTTTTCAAGGGGCGCCTCAGCGCCGAAAACACCCATGCCGGATGCTAAAACGACGAATAAGCTCTTTTACCGGGCCGACGAAGTCAGCCGCCGAACCAAGGTCGACGCGGCGACGATCGAGAGCTGGGAAAAGGAATTTCCTTTTCTCCAGCCCGGGCTCACCGCGTCCGGGCAGAAGATTTTCCGAGCCAAGGATGTTGAGATCATCCTGCGCATCAAGGCGCTGCTCGACGAGAAAAGCGTCACCTTGGCCGGCGCCAAGCGGCGGATCGAGGCGGAACTCGGCCTGCGGAGCGCGTTGAACATCCATCCCGACCGCTTGAAAAAGGCCCTCCTACAGGTCCGCGACGAACTCTCGGCCCTTGTCCAGGACCTCTCCGGCCGGGCCAAAAAAAGCTGAACTTGGAGCCTCCTTTTTGTTATAATCAATATCCTCGCGTCGGGACGTGGCGCAGCCTGGTAGCGCACATGCTTGGGGTGCATGGGGTCGGCGGTTCGAATCCGCCCGTCCCGACCATTCCTCAACCCCGGAGCGGATCGTCGCGGCGAAGGAATCCGTTTGAAATCCGCCGCCGGGGCCCGAGGCTGCCAGAAGAAAAGGACAGGACCCGATGAAGACCTCCGAGCGGTCTCGGCGCGAACGGCCGTCCAAACGGCCTCTGATCCTGCTCTCCAACGACGATGGATATTTTCGGCCGGAGATCCAAATCCTGTTCCGCCGCCTGCGGCCGCTCGGCCGGACCGTGATCGTCGCCCCCGACCGGGAGCGAAGCGCGGCCTCCCTAGCGGTCACCCTGCGCCAGACGCTCCGCCTGCATAAAATGAAGCCGGATGTCTGGTCCGTGGACGGGACGCCCGGCGATTGCATTTATTTCGCCCTGCAGAAAATTCTTCCCGGCCGCCCCGATCTGCTCATCTCGGGCCTGAACCCGGGCCCCAACCTGGGACAGCAGGACATCCATTACTCGGGAACGGTGGGGGCCGCCCTTCAGGGGACGTTCCTGGGCGTCCCCTCGATGGCCGTCTCCATCATCCCCGACCCGGCGCGCGCCTATCCCCTGGAATTCGCCGCCCAAATCGTCGCCGGCCTGGCGGCCGCCGTCCTTTCCGTCGGCCTGCCCCGGGGAACCGCCCTCAACGTGAACATCCCCATGCCGCCCGTGCGCGGCGTCCGGATCACCAAGCTGGGCTGGAAGTTCTATGACCCGGAAATCATCGAAAAGAAGGACCCTCGGGGCGCCAGCTATTATTGGATCGGGACCGGCCACCCGCGGCACGTCGGAGACGAAGAGACCGACGTCCGGGCCGCCGACACCGGCTACATTTCGCTGACTCCCCTGCACACGGACCTGACCGACGGGGTGGCCCGCCGTTCTAGCCGGCTGCGTAAGATCCGCGCCTTGATCGCGCGTTAAGCCGGATCAGGCCTCTCCGCCCTTCTTTTCCCCCTTGCGATGTTTGAGGATCTCGACGACCGCAGGCACCAGCGAGATGACGATGATGGCGATGATCACCAGCGAAAAATTCCGGCGCACGAAGGGAATATTGCCGAAGAAGTAGCCGCCGAAGGTGAAGAGGGCCACCCAGCCGACGCCGCCGACGACGTTGTAGCTGAGGAACTTGCCGTAGCTCATGCGGCCGATGCCGGCCACGAAGGGGGCGAAGGTGCGGACGATGGGAACGAAACGGGCGATGATGATCGTCTCCGCCCCGTATTTTTCGTAGAAATTGTGCGTCCGTTCGAGATAGGCCTTTTTGAAGATGCGCGAGTTTTCCTTCTGGAAGACCTTCGGCCCGATGATCTTGCCGATCCAGTAGTTGACGGAATCGCCAATGACCGCGGCGGCGGCCAGCGCGAGGAACAATCCGACCACGTTCAGATCGCCCCGGGCGGCGAAGGTCCCGGCGGCGAAGATGAGCGAATCGCCGGGAAGGAACGGCGTGATGACGAGGCCCGTCTCGCAAAAAATGACGACGAAGAGGATGACATACGTCCACAACCCGTACTGCTGGATCAAGGCCGAGAGATGGGCATCCAAATGAAGGACGAAATCGACGACTTTGGAAACAAACTCCACGGCGGCTCCTTGGGGAAACGTGAAAAGGGGCTTATACCCCAATGCGGCGGCCCCTGTCAATTTGCCCCGCATCTGCTACAATACCCGCCGATGAACCCTAAAATCGGCCGGATCGAGCGGGCCCTGGACGCTCTCGCTCCGCGCGAGCGGTCCTGCGACCTCTGTCCGCGCGACTGCCGCGTCGACCGCACCCGGGAGGCGTCCGGTTTCTGCCGCAGCGGATCGCAGGCCGTCCTAGCCGGGGCCCTGCTCCATTACGGAGAGGAGCCGGTCCTGAGCGGGACGGCGGGGCCGCCCGGGCCGGGCTCGGGGACCATCTTCTTCAGCGGCTGCAATCTGAAATGCCTGTTCTGCCAGAACCATCAAATCAGCTGGGGGCTCGAGGGACGGCCCGTGTCCGACGAGGAGCTGGCCGCCCTTATGCTTCGCCTGCAGGAGGACGGGGCCTACAACATCAATTTGGTCTCCCCCACCCACTTGATCGTTCCCATCCTGAGGGCCCTGCGGATCGCCTTCGACAAGGGGCTGTCCGTCCCCCTGGTCTACAATTCCAATGGATACGAAAAGGCCGAGGTCGTTGAGCGCTTGGCCGGCGTCGTCGACGTTTATCTGCCCGATCTCAAGTATCATTCGCCCGAGCCGGCGGCCCGCTATTCCGGCGCCCGCGATTATTTCGAACGGGCCTCGGCGGCGATTGCGGAAATGTTCATCCAGCAGCCCGACCTCGTTTTGGACGACGGCGGAATCGCCAGCCGCGGGCTGATCATCCGCCATCTGGTTCTGCCTGGCCGGACGGAGGATTCGATGCGGATTTTAGATTGGATTGCGGAATCCCTGACCCCCTCCATGGCCCTCAGCCTGATGAGCCAATATCACCCCTGCCACCAGGCCCCGGACGAGATCCGGCGCGCCTTGGCGCCGGGAGAATACCGGGCCGTCCTGGACCGGGCCCGGGCCCGGGGGTTCGAAAACCTTTTCCTGCAGCCCGACGGCTTCGGGCCGGACGAGCACCTGATCCCCGATTTTCGGCGCGCCGATCCCTTCCGCTGGAAATGACCGGCCCGCGCCGCGTCACTTGGCCGGGACTTGGGTCCGGGCTTTCGGCAGCTGCGTTTCCGCGAATCCCAGGGCCAGGGCCAGTTCACGGAGCTTGGCCTGGATGAGCTGGAGGTTTTCCGGCCCCATGCGCAGGAGGTGCTTCTGGGCGGCGCTGAGTTCCTCGAGCTTGGGGTCGGCGAAGACATAAGACGCGACCCGCTTCTCCACCACGATGGGCGCGTCGACGACCGGCGTGCGAAGAATCTCCAGGATGGCCCGGAACAGGGTTTGGTGGAATCCGCCGGCGGGATAGCCCAGCTCGCGATAAGCCTGTTCGATGGGGCCCTGGAAATCCCGATACAGTTTGGCGCAGGCCGCCCCGCCGACCGAATCGAACACGTCGGCGACGACGTTGTAACGGTCATATCCGGCCGGATCGAGCAGAATCCGTCCATCCCGCTGAAGGACCGGAAAGGGGGTCTTGAGGAGAAAGAAATCGGCCTGCGGGCGGGGGCTTTGGCCGTTGGCGATGGCATCCACGGCGGCGACGAAGCGGCGCACGAGGTCCCTGCTCTTGAGCCATTGTCCGAAGACCGGGTTGGACGACAGGTCCACGGCCGACTTGCGCAGGATGTCGTCGCTCTGGTCCAGGGCAACATTCAACGCGGCGCCCGCGCCGGGGCCCTCGGCCGCTTTTTCCGAACGACCGATCTTCTCCGCCGGGAGGGGCTCGGCGGATGCCGGAAGCTTGCCCCGGTCGGCGATGAAGAGGTAATAGATGCCGAACCCGGCGATGAGCAGAATAAGGATGACGATGGCCGTCCGGACGACTTTCTGGTTTTCCTCCACGGGGTCTCTCCTCGATCAATGGGCGGTCTTCAGCGCGATCCGGCCGTTCAAGGCCTTCAGCGTGAGAATGGCGCCGCCCGATCCCAGGACCGCCGACACTTTGTTGGCCGGCGGCGCCGTGCCCAGGTCGAACTCGCTCGTCACCCAGGCCGACGCTTCAGCCTCGATCTTGGCCGAAACTCCCTTCTCCAGATAGAGCGTCAGGTCGCCCGCCCGGGCCGTCAATTGCACCTCATCTTCGCTCCGCAAATCGAGCACCTCGGCTTCAATCCGGCCGCGCCAGACCTGGGCCTTGAGCGAGCCCGAGTAATTTTCGACTTTCAAGTCGCCGCTCTGGATCTGGATGGAGGCCGTTCCATACAGGTCGGCGATCAGGATGCTGCCGCGGCCGGTCCGGATATCGCGCAGATTGATCGAACGGGGGACGCTCAGATAATAATGGACGGGATAGACGTTCCGCTCATCTCCCTCCCAGACGGTCCGCAGGGTGAGCGAGCCGTCGGCGGCCGTCTCCGCATCGATGCGCGGCCGGCCGGCCCGCCGCCCGAACAGGCCGCGGCGGCCCACCCAGCGGTCGGATTCGACGATGATCTCCGCCTCGTTCCGGTCCCAGCCCCGGATTTCGATGTCCCCGTCGAGATGGAAAAGGGTCAATCCGCTCTTGGGAGCGAGCGGCACGGTCCTGTGGAATTCCTGCACGGTCGAATCGCCCAGGTCGCTCCATGGATCATCCCATAAAAAAACGCAGGACGTCCCCAGGAGCAGCAGCCCAAGGAGCACGGCGCCGTGGATGGTTTTCGAGATCATGGTTCGAACCTCCTTCCCCGCTGGATCATTCCCGGTACAGGGCATCGATCAGTTCCTTATATTTTTCCTCGACCTTGTTCCGCTTGACCTTCAGGGTCGGGGTCATTTCCTCGCGGTCGATCTCGAAATCCCGGTCAAGCAGGATGATCTTCTTGATCTTCTCATAGGAGGCCAAATCGGGCGTGGCTTTGTCGATGGCCTCGAGGAGCAGCCGCTTGATCTCCGAACCGGCCAGAAGCTCGGCAAAGGAGACGAAGATCAGCCCGTTCTGTTGGGCCAAAGAGATCAGCTTGTCCTTCTCCGGTACGATGATGGCCGAGATGAATTTTCTTTTTCCCCCGACGACCACGGCGTTGGCCACGGCCGGGATGCGCTTGAGCATGTTCTCGATCGGCTGGGGGGCGACGTTTTTGCCGCCGGCTGTGATGAGGATATCTTTCTTGCGGTCGGTGATGGTCAGGAACCCGTCGTCGTCGAGAAAGCCGATATCGCCCGTATGGAACCAGCCGTCGGCGATCACCTCGGCCGTCTCCCGGGGCTTCTTGTAATAGCCCTTCATGACGTTGGGCCCCTGGACCAAAATTTCGCCGTCGGCGTCGATCTTGACCCGGACGCCCGGGACGACGGGACCGACCGTGCCGAAGCGGAGGCGGTCGAAGGTGTTGCAGGCCACGACCGGCGCGGTCTCGGTCAGGCCGTATCCTTCGAGAATGATCAGGCCCAGGGCATGGAAAAACTCGGCGATGTCCCGGGACAGCGGCGCGCCGCCCGAAACCATGAATTTGATCCGGCCGCCTGTTTTTTCCAGGATTTTGATGAAGACGAGCTTATGGGCCAGGCGCCGGCGGAAGGCCAGCCCGGCCGGGATCTTTTCCTTGGCCACGGTCCGGCGCCCATAGGCCTTGCCGGTCCGGACGGCCCAAAAGAAGATTTTTTTCTTCAGCGCCGATTCGGTCAGGACTTTGTCCATGACCTTGGCGTAGATCTTCTCGAACAGGCGCGGGACGCTGACCATGATCGTCGGCCGGACCTCGAGCAGGTTGTCGGCCACGGTCTCGATGCTTTCGGCGTAACAAATCGAGGCACCCTTGTACAGGAAGGCGAACGTGGTCATCCGCTCCAGGACGTGGGACAGCGGCAGGAAGGACAGGATCGTATCGGTTTTATTGAAATCGGTGACCTGGTCCAAGGCGTCGACGTTGCTGGTGAAATTGCCGTGGGTCAGCATAACACCCTTGGGGATGCCGGTCGTACCCGAGGTGTAGATGATCGAGGCCAAATCGTCCGCACGGACGGCCCGGGCCAGCGCCTCGAAAAGATCCGGCTGGACGCAGCCGGAGCGCTCGCCCCGCTCCATGACCTCGGCCAGGGTCAGGAAACCGGCCGGGGCTTCGCTCTCCATGGTCAGGCTGTGGGACACGAGCGGCAATTCTCCGCGGACGGCCTCGATTTTTTGCCGCAGCGCGGCGGTGGAACAGACGACGACCGAAGCTTCCGAATCCTCGATGATGTACTTGATCTGCGGGGGCACGATCGTCGGGTAGATGGGCACGGTGATCCCGCCCAGGCAGAGATTGGCCAGGTCGGTCAGAATCCATTCCGGCCGGTTTTCGGACAGGATGATGAGCTTGCGGCCGGGCCCGCACCCCAGCTCGTGGAGGCCCAAAGCAAGCGCCCGGATCCTCTTCCCGAACTCTTCCGTGGAGATCGGGACGTAGCGGCCGTTTTCGCGGTATTGGATGAGATCGGGCTTGGCGGCGTATTCCTTCAGGATATGAAGAACGGCACGGCTGAGTGTTTCGACCATGAAGCCCTCCTCGTTGGCGGAAGCGGGATCGGAAACGGGCGGCGGCCTCGGCCGCGCCGTCTCTTTAGTTTATAACATAAGAGGAAGGGCCTCGCCAAGGGCGTGGACTTCCGTCTTTATGCTAAAATCGGGGACGAAGGGAATATTCGCCGCCTGGGACGGTATAGAGAGTGGAGCTCAGATGAGGCAAGACGAGCGTTTGGAGGAAGGGGCCCTGATTGCCCGGGCCAAGAACGGTGACATGGACGCCTACGAAAGCCTGGTCCGTCTCTTCCAGCACCGCATCTACCGCTTGTGCTGGCGAATGACCGGCGCTCACCAGTCCGCCGACGATATGGCCCAGGAGACGTTCATCAAGGCCTTTCAAGCCCTTTCCCGGTTCCGCGACGGCCAGGATTTCTATCCCTGGATCCGGAGGATCGCCGTGAACACGACGCTCAACTACCTGCAAGCCCACAAACGGGAAGAGCCTCTGGGTGACCGCGAGCCATCTGTCCCCGACGAACTGCCTCAGGATGAGCTCCAACGCCGCGAGGCCGAGGACCGGTTCCAGGAAGCCTGGCAGGCTCTTCCCTCCGACCAGCGGGCCGTTTTCACCCTGCGCGTGGTCGAGAACCAGAGCTACCGGGAAATCGCCGAGTCCCTTCACCTGGCCCCGGGAACGGTCATGTCGCGATTGAACCGCGCCCGGCGCAAGCTCAAGGACGCCCTGGCCGATTTTCTGGAGAGGAGGCGCGGATGAGACATCGCAAGGTTCTCGCCCTCCTCGGCTCCTACCTCGACGGCGAGCTCGATCCCCGCCTCCGGGACGGGATCGAAGCCCATCTGCGCGGGTGCCCGGCCTGCTCCAAGGAACGAGACGCCCTCCGCGCCGTGGATGCTCTGGCCGCCAACGCCCGCCTTCCGCAAGCGCCTCCCACCTATTGGGAGACGTTCGCCGGGCGGGTGACGGCCGGCCTCCGCGGGCTGGAGCTCCCCATCTCGAGGAAGGAGACCGCCATGTTCCAGGATTCGTTCATCAAGCCGGAGCGGCGGACCGCGACCCGGGCCGTCGTCTTTCCCCTGTCCCTGGCCGCCCATGCGATCATCGCCGCGCTGCTCATCATTTTTCCGCTGCTTCAAACGGGCAACGTTCCGCGCATCGAGATCACGAGCGCCTTCCTGGCCCCTCCCCCGCCCCCGCCGCCCCCGCCCCCTCCGCCGGCCAAGAAAGCCTCCACCAGCACCGTCAAGCGCATCAGGCCCGTCCAGGCCCAGTCCAATTTCGAGGCCGGCAAGCTCGTCGCGCCCGTCGAGATCCCCGACCAGATCGCCGAAGAGCAGATTTCCGACGTCGGCATTGAAGGCGGCGTCGAGGGCGGTGTGGAAGGCGGCGTCATCGGCGGTGTGCTGGGCGGTGTGGTCGGCGGCGTGCTGGGCGGTGTGGTCGGCGAAGTCGAAGCGCCCGTCCGGGCCATCGGCGAGATCAAGCCGCCCAGGCTGATCAAGCAGGTCGACCCGACCTATCCGGAAATCGCCCGCCAGGCGCGGGTCGAGG
>Ga0315275_10000551_pt1 | contig 31206 bp, 30 predicted proteins | sample YL17G03_0_MG_FD_205557 | JGI IMG/M metagenome (GOLD analysis project Ga0315275, IMG submission 205557) | Sediment microbial communities from Yellowstone Lake, YNP, Wyoming, USA - YL17G03_0 | ecosystem: Environmental > Aquatic > Freshwater > Lake > Sediment | place: USA: Wyoming | collected...
TTCGCGGAATTGCCCTTTGCGAACAAGCTCCTCGAGATTCTTGTTCGTCGCCGTCACGATGCGCACATCCACCTTGATGGATTGCACCCCACCGACTCTGGTGAATTCTCGTTCTTGCAAGACGCGAAGCAGCTTGGCTTGCGTCATGGCGCTGAGGTCGCCGATCTCATCGAGAAAGAGCGTGCCGGTATTGGCGAGTTCAAATTGCCCGACTCGACGAGCCGTGGCGTCCGTGAACGAGCCTTTCTCATGGCCGAACAGCTCACTCTCGATGAGCGTCTCAGGAAGGGCTGCGCAATTCAGCGCGATGAAGGGGCGCTCACGCCTGCTGCTATTATAGTGGAGCGCCTTGGCGACCAGTTCTTTCCCCGTGCCGCTCTCGCCGGTGATCAGGACGGTTGTGCGGCTGTCGGCGACTTGTTCGATCTTGGTGTAGATGTCCTGCATCGACGGGCTCTTGCCTATCAGGCTGTGAAAGGCATAGCGCCGAACGACTACGGCACGGAGTTGTTTTACCTCCTGTTGGAGTTCCTGGTCCTGGAGCGCACGCTCGACGATGATGCGGAGTTCATCCACATCGAAGGGTTTCGAGAGATAGTCGGCCGCGCCGAACTTCATCGCATCGACGGCGGTTTTGACTGATTTCGTTCCCGTTAGCATGATGACTGGTGCCGTACGGTCCTCGGCGCGGAGGGTTTGGAGTAGCGACAGCCCGTCGGTGCCCGGCAGGATTACGTCTAGGAGGACGAGATGGGGGGCTTCCTTGCGAAACAGCTCGAGGCCCTCCTGGGCGTCGGCGGCTTGGATCGTTTCGTAGGTCGGCTCCAGCACCGCTTTCAATGAGGTCCGAACTCGGGCCTCATCATCGATCAACAGAACTCGTTTTTTCATACTGGTGTCCATGGGATGTTGGCGCCTATGCGGGTAAGGCCGGCAGGCTCACGAAAAACGTGGTACCGACACCGACAGAGCTCTTCACCAGGATCTCGCCGTGATGTTCTTGAATAATTTGATGGACGATCGTCAACCCAAGTCCCGTTCCTTCGTGTTCTCCGCTCTCGTGTTTGGTCGTGAAAAACGGGTCGAAAATGTGTTCGAGATTCGTCTCTTGGATTCCATCACCGGTATCCTCGATTTCGATATGGGCCCAGACTCTCCCTCCCAGCTTCACCAGCTTGCGGGTCTGAACGCGTAACCGCCCACCGTGTTCTCCCATTGCGTCCATGGCATTGAGGAGGAGATTGAGCAGGACCTGCTTGATCTGCTGTCGGTCCAGCATGACACGAGGCAGGTTGGACGCCAACTCTTTTTCAATCTTAATTCCACGGCTGTCCGCCTTGACATCGATGAAATAGAGGCACGAGGCGACAATCTCGTTTAAGTCCTCGTCCGTCAGCTTTGGTTCCATGTATCGGGCGTAGTCGAGAATTTCCTGGATCAGCCGTTCGATCCGATACACATCGTCGAGCACCACTTTGCTGAATTCCTGAATAAATTGGGGATCGTCTTTTCGTTCAGGAGCCAATTGGATAAAGGTTTTGATCGACGTGAGGGGGTTTCTGATTTCATGGGCGAAGCCGCCCGCGATCGTTTCAAGGGATTTCAGCCGATCCGTGCGCTTCATGAGCGTGTGTGAGCGATGGAGGTCCTCGTACAGCACAATGGTATCAAGCGCATTCGTGGCGGTTTGTGCCAGCGCGGCGAGTATGGACCTGGTCAGAGCATTTTCTTTAGCCAAAGGTTGTGCAGCCCCGAGGAGTGAGAAGGCGATGAGACGGCCTTTGTTAAGGTGTGGCACGATGCGCGTGGCCTGCATGGATTCCATGGCCGCGCGTGCGCCGGCTCCAGAGTCAGTTTCTTGGAGGTCTGCGGCCGAGTCGACCTGCGTCATGATCTGGTTGGTTGCGAGCAGGTGGTGGGGCAGAGGATGGCTCACGGCCAGGGTAGGAGGAATAAGCGTCGAGGCGACCGGGCCAACCATGCTGGCGCGGCGATAGTGTTCGTGTTCGCGATCCAACAGGAACAGCGTTCCATGTGTCGTGGCACCGGCGTGACACAGCTCTTGGATAATGCGATTCCCGAGTGTTGTGATGTCGGTCATCGTTCCTAGGTCGGCCGCAAACCGTGTGACGATGTTCAATAGTTCGCTGGAGGAAGACGACAGGATGTCGGTATTCGATGGGCGTTGTATCATAACGAACAGGAAGCGCAGGGATGCTATCTGATCTGCCAGCGGAAATGCAGATTGAGCATAAAAGTTTTTGTGTTCAAAGATGTACGACTGGGAGTATACACGGAGCGGGCACGTTCAGCTAGCGGATTTACTTTTTTCAATGACGGCGATCAGGGCATGCCCATCGAGCGCAGGAAGGATGCGGGGTGTGAGGATGCCGGCTAGCTGGAGGAATGAGGCCAGTGAAGGTCGGTCGAAGGTGTGCAGCGAGCCATGCCGGATGGCCTCTCGGAGTCGCCCCAGGTAGTGCAGGACGATGTGGGCTTGTGGACTAAATTCATCCTGATTCGCTCTGTGCAGATGCTGGCGATAGAGCACCGAGAGATCGGTGTCGGGGTGGAAGACCGTGAGGACCAGGCGCCCCTGCGGATGGAGCATGCGGTACAGCTCCCGAATCGTGATCAGTGGAGAGGGGACGAACGGGAATGACAGATTGCAGACGATGCGATGGAGGGAGTGGTCCTTGAAGGGAAGGCCCTGCGTCCAATCTGCGTGCACCCATTCGGCGGTGAGGGGGGGGTGGATGGTGAGGGTGCCTGCGAAGTCGCTGTCGAGTTCCCGATGCAAGGCACGAAGACTCTGTCGGGCCTGCGTCAGCGAGTCTTGAGAATGCCCCAGCCCGATCACGTGAACGGGATGTTCCGGACTCCAGCCACGCTGTCGCGAGCGGTAGGCCTGGTTGACCATTGTGGCCCGAAGCAAATCCCCGTGGCCGACTCCCACGTCCACAAGCATGGAGCCCGGTTCGAGTGGGCTCAGCAGCCGGTAGAGATCGTCCAAGAGCTTCCAATACTCATGGAGGTTACCGAGTTGGGGAAGTTGCTGCATATGCGCGACCCTCAAGGCCTCACGCGTGATCTGCGAGAGATTGTGGCGAAGACGGGTGCGCTCCATCTCAATGCGCTGTTGACGGGCCAGCATGAGACGGGTATGTGCGCGGAATTCAGCCGGAATGGTCGGCAGCGAGACGGTTGAGGCAATCTGCTCCAAGATTTGTCGGAAGGCCAGGGGGTGTGGTTCGTTGAGCGGGAGATCCTGGCCGATCAGCGGTGCGGGGACTGTTGCCAGACGGGTATGGGCTCCCAGCGCGGTGAGAAATGCCTGCGGGAGGTCAGCCGGAGGCAACGGCCTGAGCGGACTGCTGAGAATCGTGAGAATGGCTGATGGAGAGCGAAGGAGGCGCAGATCCGCAATCGTGGAGGCCAGATCCGTAAAATGGCCGACGATGATATCGTCGACAAAGCGATCGACATTGACGTTGAGCCCGAGCAGATTGGCGATGCCGCGTCGGAGTCCATATCGGTGGTCGGCCACGAGGTCATGACCATGGACGGTCATGAGCATGGCCTGAGTATCGACGACCGGATTGATTAGAAGAAGCAGGTCGAGGGGTCGGGATTGCACCGCCATCTTGAGCGCGACGCGTGCGGTCATGTCGCTTGCCATGACGATCAGTGGAGCGGTCGGCCAGGTATTTTGAACAAATTCGACAACTTTAAGAAGGTCGGCTTGCATGCTCCGTAAGGTTGTCTCTTGTAGCTCGCCGTCGCTCAACCCGACATGGTTGGTATGGTCATAACGCAAGACGCGGAGCCGGTGATGCGCCAAGTAGTATGACAAGGTAATCGCGTCCAACGCCGTCTGGCCATAGCCGGGGGCGATGATGACGACCGGTGTATTCGGTGCGAACGCCTGGCCAAGATGGTCGTCGGTGATCATAATCGCCTGGCCGCGTGGATTCCGGCACTCTCGCGGAATACTGACGACCGACGCCTGCTGCAAGGAGAATTCCGATTCGCCCGGGGACGTCAGATGTTGCTGGACGACACGGTTCACTTCGCGCTCAGCGTAGGGTGTGAGTCCCTGAAAGCGGAGGCCGACCAGAAGGGCAGGGTCGGAGCTTTGGTGACGAAATTCGCTGGGCGCTGTGGGATCCGGAGCTGACCAGATGATCCGGGTGGGAAGTGCGGAATCCGGCGCGCCCGGTTCATGGGTCCCCGGGCGGTTCTGGGTCTGTGTGGCGACGAAGTGTAGAGTGGCGAGGCCGCTCAGGAGTTCAGGGCGAGCGTTGAGGTGAAGACAGGCACCGTTCCGGCTGAGGTTGATCGTCAGTGCTGCCAGACGGTGAGGGTGACCGGTATGGTCCGTCACATCGAGCTGGACTGGGAGCTTCACGGTCACACGAACCGCCTCGCGCGAGTCGTAATCTTCCCGCTCGTTTGGTACGAGGGGGGTGGTGGCAGTCAGCCCGATCTGCGGTCCTGCCGCAAGCAGTACTTCAAGGGAGAAGGGCAACGTCTGTTCCTGCGCTGCCTGGATCAACGAGGCCAGGACGGAGGCTTCTTCTCGCTTGGACAAATTAAATGCGATGACGAGATGGGAGACTGGCGTCCCGGAAGGGAGCGAGATGGGACGTTCCTGCGCCTCACCTTGCAGTTCGAGGATCCCTACGGCAGTTTTGAGTACAACATAGGCATCTTGTGGCGCAATGGTGGGGAAGTCGTTGGGGAGTGTAATGCAGGTGCCGCCGAGGCTGAGGTTGGAAATGGTGCCATCCCACGTCGCTGACCCGACGGTGATCGTGGCAGGCAGGGTGGTTGAAATTCGAGATGAACGGCGCCGTTCCTGTTGCAGCCTGGCGGAGTCGTCTGTCGGAACAGGTGTCGGGGTGGCGCTCTTCGTTTCAGGAGCGAGTTCAGGCGGGGCGGCAGAGACGGCAATTGGCAGCGGGAGCATCTCCAGGGGGGGGCAAGAGGCGACCGGAAGACGGAGGATCATACGAAGAGGACCCTGCATCGGCGCCGACAAATCCAAGGTGCCGCTAAGTTGGCGGACGAGCTGATACGACTCGAGGAGATCAATAGAGGGGGGTGAAGTAGCCGGAGATTCTGCCGACCACACCATGTCTGATTCGAGCAGCTCGACTTCGACCTCGGTAGGCGGGGCGAGGGGAAACAGGGCGGGAGTGTCTGTCGAGGTGGAGGAAGGCCCAACTGTGCGCGTGTTCAAGATAAGTCGATGCGCACGGCCGACTGTCAGCAAATAGGTCTTCGCGTAGTTCAGGAGATGGTGAACGAGCTTCTTGACCTGCTCGCGATCGCCGACGAGGGGGGGGAGGTGCGAGGAGAACTGCCGTATGATACCTGCCGTACCCATCGCCGGGGTTGTGGACAAGAGTACGTCGTCAAAGATGTCGTTGATCGTGTGTCCTAAGGCGTCCTCTCTCTCATGAAGGGCCTGCGCCAGCTGTGTTCCGAGTTTCGTCGCTTCTGCAGCGTGGCTGGCGAGTGTTTCGGCTTGGTCGCCCAGACGTGCGTCGCGAATGGTGGTGAGGAGTTGCTGGGAGTCCGTCAGCAGTGAGGCCAGTGGATCGTGCAGCTGTTGGGACAACAGCGTGACTTGCTGGGCCAGCGCAAATAGTTGATCCGTACGACGAAGCTGTTGGCGAAGTTGATGGATCGTGTGGTCTTGTTGTTTGGGTTGGGAAAGGTCTCGGATCAGTCCCACCGTGCCAAGGAATCGGCGAAGGGGGTCATAGAGTCCTCTGGCGTTGACTTCCGCCGTGAGGGTAATCGACTTGTTGTCCTGCATGGGTTTCCCCCGAAAGGTCAATTCAACTCGGCTGGTGCCGCGCGCTCCGGAGCGGCGTTCGTTGAGGCGATACCGAGCCATTGACTCCTGGTCGGGAGGAACGAGGGTGGTATAGGGCAATCCGATGAGTTCATCGGGCGAGTATCCCAGGAGCGTGACGATATCTGGACTGACCGCCACAAAACAGCCGCTGGCATCCAGTTCATAGACGATGTCGCTAAGTGATTCGATGAGCCGACGATGGCGTTCGTGCGCGTGGTCCAGGGCCACTCTCAGGTGACGTTTCTCGATGGCTTCCTTGGCACAGAACAGGAGTTCCGTGAGAAAGGCCGGAGATTTTTTCGAGAGGAAAAAATCAACGTCGGCTTGGAGTGCTTGAATCGTCGCCGCTGAGTCGGTGCGGTCGCTGTGCAGAATTATCGCCGCGTACGGTGCGCAGCGTCTGAGTTCGCCTGGCAGGGAGGCGTGGTCCCCGGCAAGGCACTGTTCGTCGACGAGGATGAAGGTCCATTCGTGCGATGAGGTCCATGCACGGGCTTCTTCGGCGGAATAGGCGATGTCCACGCGGCAGCCAGGAAAGAATCCGCGCAGACTGATGGTGACGAGTTTAATGGATTCAGCGTGTTCGCTGATAATCAGGATGGTGACCGGATCACTCTGTGGCATCAAGACATCCCTTTGCTTCTGGGGAATCCGAGCAAGCCCAGTCCCAGAGCGACAACACAACGTTTGCCCGTCACGTGATCTGAGACAAACCAGTCCCTACTGTTCTGCTGCCAGCGACTCGGGGCACGCGTCTGAGGGTAAAGATGTGAATAGCATAGGCGGAGGTGGGAAACCCAGTCTCCATGCGATGGAATGGGCTATTTCTTTGGTAGGGGAGAGGCTCACCGACTTCGGTGACGAACAAAATTGAACATAATTTGAAGGGGACCAGGGCGTAGGATGTGTGCAATGCCGCTACTTGGCGAGTGGCGTATTGGGTGTCGTCGGACAGGCGCCAGGGGTCATGTATAGCAAGTAGTTTCCCATCCCATGTTGTGCCTCTTGTTTCTGCAAGGGATGGTGATGGACCATGACCATCTAATAGTCATCAGCCTTCGTCACAGAAAACCCCTACTGTCCTTATAGACTTGATGCGGTTGAAACTGGAGAAAGGTCCCGTCCGGTGCGACGTCGGGAACCGTCCGTAGCAGGGACTGTTGTTGGGTCTTATTGTTCAGCCCGATCATGAGGAGTTCGTCATGCCCATGGGGGTAGGCGAATTTCACACAGCCATCCATGTGGAACTTGAGTGGTGCGCTATGGACCTGCACTCCTGAGGCAATTTCAATTCCTTCATCCGTCTGGTCCGGGCCTCGTTGGGAGAACTTGCTGAAACACACAATATTGACGCCCACTTGATAGACGTCCATCTCTTTGACGGGGACGCCCTCGGGTGCCATATATATGGTGAAGGTGGCCATCACATCCTTGGTGACCGGCGCCCCGTGATAAAACGCGACAATCGACATGAGATGATCACCCTTGGCGAGCTTGACCCCGTAGCCGTCCGGATAACGCGTCTCGGTCATCTCCAGCCCTGCTCCCGCAAAGAACAACGGTTCGTCCGGGCATGAGACGCTCGGTTTGTCGTTTTTTTTGCATCAGGATGTGATGGAGATAGTTCTTGGGGAGGGGCTCCCTTCTTTGGTAAAGACCGCGATTTTATACCCCACCATATACAGGTCTTTAGGAAGCTGAAAGTGATGTTTGGGCATCGACGCCGCCAGTTCTCCCTCGTGAGCGCTGGGAAGGTCGATAGGACCGAACATGAGCGTCACGACATTGTCATGAATCATAACGGTCGTGGTTGTTTGATTTTTGAGCGTCGGGACGTCATGGTGATCATACCCGCCCAACGCCAATGCGGGTGATACGATGCACAGAGCAGAAAGACACACGCAAGAGCCGGAGAAGAGTGCCTCCAGAATATGATGGAGAGTTAGAGGTCGAGTTGTTGTGAGGTGAGGCGCTGCCTGGCAGAAAGTGGATGCCAGGTTGACTCATTGTGATAGTGGCAAAGGTGTGAGTCGCTTCCATTGGTATGTCCCTCCGTGTTCACGAGGGGGAATGTTTTTTTTGGTGCCGACCCGTGAGTACCACCACACGCCCTTGGCCTGGGTCCCGTCCTCGGAGAGGAGGAGTTCAAATCCTCCTTCGCGATCGTTGCCCGGTTGCTGCCAGGTGCCTTGCCAGAGACGGTCTGCATACTTTGTGGTGACGAATCGCCCACCGTGCTGGGTATAGGGGCCGTTGCCGGCTTTGTCGAGTGTGGCCTTGTAGCGCTTCTCGTCCTCCACCTCGAGAATGTCCCATTCCCCGCTCAGGTCCGGCGTTGACAAAAGTTGAGCACTGCTGATCAAGTGTTGCGGGGAAGGAGTCGTGTGACGTTGGGCCACAGGGGCTGCCAGTTGGATGTTCCGGAGCGACTCATGCCAGGACAATAGTATCCATTGTCCCTCGCGTTGTTCCAGGACACCGCTTTCCCGGAGAGGAAGCACCGTTTTCAGTTGATCCGGTCCCTCTCTCACAAAGCGGATATAGTCCAGTTCCATGGTAAACCAGGCGAGAGTTCCTTTCGTCCAGACTTTCAGCTCATGAATAGGAAGCTCAAGTTTGACCACCGAGGAAAACTCCTCTTGCATGTCATGTTCGAACTCCGGCCATCCCACATATTTCCGTCCACCGATGGTGTAGCTGGTGATATCCGCGTCATGTGCCATCAGGCGAGAGAGTGTCGGCATATCCATCTCGGCGTTGGCACGAACCAGAGATTGGATGACCGCCTCAGGACCGGTCGATTCATGCGCCAAACCGATCGTCGTATGTCCGGTCATCAAGAGGAAAACGACGGCGAACAGAACGCTGCGAACAGTGAAGGACATGAGAGTCATCTGGTGACCGCCTCTGTGCCGGAGGGGAGGAGATGGCAATAATTTAGGCTACACAGCCCGTTTTATCTTGTCAACGGCGAAGCGGAGGGGCCCCTAATGATGATACGCCACGACGATGACAGTGACATTATCTTCTCCCCCTCTGCTCAGTGCCTGCTCGATCAGGTCGTGGCAGGCTCGGTGGGGATCGCCGTTCGCGCGGGAGAGGATCGATGCGATGGCCGCGTCCTCCAACATTTTCGTGAGCCCGTCGCTGCAGAGCATGATCAGGTCGTGCGGGGTCACCGGCGTCGAGGTCATCTCCGGTTTCATGTCGACGCCCTTCCCCAGGCCTTTAGTCAAGACGTGCCGCTCAGGATGTGTGAGTGCCGTGGTCGCATCGATCAGGCCACGCTGCACAAATTTCTCGACGAGGGTATGATCGCGCGTCAATTGCTTGAGCTGTCCTGTCCGATAGAGATAGGCACGACTGTCTCCCAAGTGGGCGATATGGGCGACCGACATCGGTGCCGGCGTAATCGCCAAGGTGACGAGTGTTGTGCCCATTCCTTTCAAGGATTGGTTCGCTAGAATGACGTCATGGATTCGCTGATTGGCGCTCGTGACGAGGTCTGCCACGAATTCGGCGGCAGCGTTCGGGTGCTCGCGGAGCCAGGCCGCTCGTTCTCGTGCCCGCTGTGTGGCCACGGCCACAGCGGTTTGGGCCGCGACATCCCCTGCCGGGTAACCACCCATCCCATCTGCCACGATCCAGACGCCGCAGTCATTCAGGATGGCCAACGCATCTTGGTTCGACGTACGAACATGACCTGTCTCGGTTCGACCGACCCCGGTCCACTGCTGGGGCTGTGTCACGGAGCGACCTCGGTCGGTTTTTGGTGACGGTTCGGTGGAAATCCCAGAGAAGGCGGGCCGAATCGCGCGACCATCTGTTCGTAGAGCAATGCTGCGAGCGGTTCGAGGTTTTTGGTATCGGCCGTGTTGTACCTCAGCAACAGATCGCGTGCAGCCTCGTCCCCCGCGCACCACTGGTGCCACAAGCGAACGGCTTCCCATCCGTCGAGTCCCACTACATCGGTCTCGCGCTCAATCTGGACTTCGTGCTCGATGTGTTTCAGCCCGCCTTGCATGCCGATCCTGCGAGCCGCAAAGCACAGATCGAAGTGAGGTTTCTTGAAATTCAACCGGGGGAACTTCGCCTGCAAGTAGGGAATATCAAACCCGCTGCCGAAAAACGTAATGAAGAGATCTGTCTGCTCCAGTTCTGCGTGCAATCGGTCCTCGGTTAACGTTTCCCCTCGGACCAGGCTGGTCATGTGTCCGTTGCGATACAATCCGACCACAGTCACATGACCCTCGCGCGCAGACATCCCCGTCGTCTCGATGTCGAGATAGAGCGTACGATGACGAAACGTCTCGAAGAGACGCCAGTGCTCCCGACTTTTCAGGCAGGTGCTGAAGAAATGCGCGTCGCCTTCTTCCAGTCGCGATTGGGCGACGGCGAGTTCGCGGTCATACCACTCTTTTCTGGTCGAGGAGATGCCCGGCAGGGTCGGAGATCGGAGGAATGCGGCCCAATCGAGGATGCCGTCCTGCCAGAGACGGCGTTCAGAACTTTGGCCGATACCTTTGAGAAGCACGAAGGATGACGTGAGCATATAATCGAGGGATTGTAGCCTTGATTTCACCGAATAAACAAGCTAAAGTCCGCGGCCTGAGCGGGTTTTCATCATATAGTTGCCGAGAGGCGCCGATTGGAACGCAATGGCTGATCTCCCCTACAAGATTCGCATCACCGTCGGCTCTGTGCAGCTTGACGCGGAACTCAAGTTGACGAAGACGGCGCAGGAAGTCTATGCGGCGTTGCCAGTTGAAAGTCCGGTCAACACGTGGGGCGAAGAGTTCTATTTTAAACTGGCCGGGGTAAAGGACCATCGAGAGACGGCGACGAATCAAGTCAAAGTCGGCGATGTCGCTTTCTGGGGAGCCGGGCAGGTCCTGGCCATTTTTTTTGGACGCACACCGATGAGTATGGGGCAGGATCCGGTACCGGCCGACCGTGTCAATGTGATCGGCCGCATTCTCGGTGATGCCTCGGTGCTACGGCGAGTCATGGACGTGCCGACCATTCGGATCGAGCGGATATAGACATGCGACTATCAAAAGAGCGCGTTCGTCACATCTCGGAGTCGCTCGCCACCAGGCTGCAGCAGGAAGGGCAGGTGGCGATCGTCGGAGACCGCAAGGCGTTCGTCGAGCTGATCGATCATGCCATTCTTGAGGAGCTATCGGTGGAAGACCGCCTGAACGCCGAAGTGCGGCAGCTGCTGAAAGCCTATGAGCAAGACATCGAGCGGGGACAAGTGGACTTTCAGCGGATGTTCACGATGGTGAAGAGTAAGCTGGCGCGCGAGCGGGGCATCATCTTATAACGCGTGAAACGTGAAGCGCTTGCGAATGACGAGATATGAACGACGAATGACAAGAGAGTTCTCATGTTGAGCGAAGATAAAATCAGCCATCTCTCCCACATCATTCTTCAGGTGGTCAAGAAAAGCCCGCTGGTGACGGTACAGGCCGATGACGGGCGGGTCCTGAAAGAGATCAAGCGGGTGCTCGCATCCGAATTGGCGCAAGAAGAGGAAATCGATCGAAAGGTTAAGGCCAAGTTGGCCTCCTACTCGCGCGGGATCGTCGAGGGCAGTGCGGAGTGGGACGTGCTTTATCGGAAAACGTTCGAGGAAGAGATGCGGAAACATGCGAAGGGGTGAGGTGCCAATGGAAGGTGGAGGCGCGATGAAATACCTGTCCATGCTCGGAGTGGTCCTCTTGCTCATCGGGGCAGTCGCCTGCTCCAAGAGCAAAGCGAAACCGTTGGTCCCGCTGGCGCTCGAGTCCGGAGTGAAGCCGCAGGCCGTGACCCTGACTGAACAGGGGACGCAGGCCTATCAAGCGAGGCAGTTTGACGACGCGAAGAAGTATTTTGCCGAAGCGGTGGCCGCGGCTCCTCAATCAGGGCCAGCTCATTATAACTATGCCCTGGCCTTGAATGCCCTGGGCGATACGGAGCAAGCGCGCCAACAGTTCGTGGAAGCAGCAAACTTGGCTCCGGGCGACAAAGTCATCTGGGATTCGCCTGCGCTCCGTCCCTTCGGCAGCCCGGATTCTCCAAAAGTATACAAAGAACATCCAACCGCGACCGGCAGGCCTGGCATTGGTAGCGGGCCGCGATAACCAGAGGCAACTAGATAAGGAAGATTCTGAGATGGCCAAGGAACTTGAAGTTGGTGAAAAGGCTCCCGCCCTGTCGCTTCTCGATCAATCGGGAGAGCCGGTCAGTCTCAAAGGCTTCACAGGTAAGCAAGTAGTTCTGTATTTTTATCCCAAAGACAGTACTCCCGGCTGTACCAAGGAATCGTGCGACTTTCGCGATGCCATGACGCTGATCAAGAAAGCGGGGGCTGTGGTGCTTGGCGTGAGTTTTGACGGCCAGGAATCCCACCAGAAATTTATCAAGAAATTTGTCTTGCCATTCACGTTGCTCAGCGACGAGGACAAGGTTGTCGCGAAGGCCTACGGGGTTTACAAAGAGAAGAGCATGTACGGCAAGAAGTATTGGGGCATCGAACGCAGCACCTTTGTGATCGACCAGGCCGGCAAGTTGAAGGCGATCTTCCGCAAGGTTAAGGTTGACGGTCATGTGGATGACGTGTTGGCGGCCCTGAAGGTGTAACCTCCTGGCAGGATGCTGAAAAAGGAGAGGGGTGGCTGGGATGATTCCCGTGCTCGCGCAAAGCGCGGCCTCAGAAGGTCCTCGTTGGCCACGCGCAGTTGGGATCATCCCAGGCACCCCTAGTGATAGTTCGCTGCGGCCTTGCTGGACGGACTTTTTGAGCATCCTGTAAGGCGTATTCTTTTTGTTCTAGACGTGCGGACGATTGAATTTCCATCGTTCATATTAGTTTTTCAGAAGAATTCATATGTAGCTGTGCGGCTTATGAGTGTTCTCTTCCGCAGAGCCGGCCTCTTCACCATACTCTTCTTCTGGACTGCGATCGCAAGCCTCTCCGCGGCAGAGAAGATTCCTGGAACCTTGACGGTTCACGATATCCTCACCTCGCCCAACCAGCCGGCCACCATTCAAGCGACGCTCACAGGGAAGAGCCTCCTGACGGAGACCGTTCTGGGAGGAGAACCCATCGAGCTTCTCATCGCCGGCAACGTCGTCGCCACCGCGATGACTGGTGGCGACGGGCGGGCCTTCTTGTCGTACACCCCGAAAGCCAAAGGGGTGGTCCCATTCATCGTGCGCGTTGGAGCCACTCCGAGAGTCGCCGTGACCGAATCTGGTGCGAATCTGGCCGTGTGGGAACGTCGCAGCCCGATGATGGCGGTGGAAATGGCATCGCTCATGGAAGACGCCGTAGGACAGGGACCGACCGTGACCTGGCCCGGGAAGGAAGCGGAAGGCAGACGCCCGATGCCCGATGCCGCAGAGGAACTCGGCAAGCTCACGCAGTTCTACTACAACGTGCTCTATGTGGTGACGCGTGATAAGGCGGCTGGTCCCAACGATCAGGTGAATGCGCAAGCCAGACAATGGCTCAAGGATCAGAAGTTTCCGGTCGGGCACATCCTCGTGCTGCCATCCGGCCCGGAGGCGTTTGGGGCGAAGCTCGATGAATTGCATGCCGCCGGGTGGAAGACGCTCAAAATAGGCGTGGGGCGCACGAAGGTCTTTGCCGAAGCATTTCTGCAGCGGCGCCTTGAAGCCGTGATGGTGCCAGAGCCAGCCAAGGGCGAAGCGCCGCGCAAAACGAAGGTGGCGAAGGCGTGGAAGGACGTGCGGAAAAAAATGTGAGGGCAGCCAGGTAGCTCCCCTTGCTCGTGGAGCGCATACGATGAAACAGTGCTCGTTCGACACTCGCAGTGGAGGAGCTACCTGGCTGCCCTCTTGTGGGGATGCCTTCCGCTTTGGGTGGAGGAGGGAAAATAGAAAACGAAAGAGGCTCTGGTTGCTAGAAACGTTATCCGAAGCGCTCTGGGGTCAAGATTCTAGCGCGACACCTGTATCTTCCATTCATCTCTCCTATCCTTTACTATATGTTTCAGATTTCCCTCTAACTAAGGCCCCTCTGAATGAAGGCGAAAACGAGTTTTTCCTGCCAAGCTTGCGGCCACCAGTCGCCACGATGGCTTGGTCGCTGCCCTGATTGCAGCGGCTGGAACACCATGAAAGAGGAACGGCAGGCGCCGACCGGCAAGGGGCGGCCTGCTGCGATGAAGACGGCCCAGGCAAAGGCCACGCCGATTGCCGATATCGAAGTGGTCGGTGAGGACCGGCGGCTGACGCATATCAGCGAATTCGACCGGGTGCTGGGTGGCGGAGTCATTCCCGGCTCGGTCATCCTGATCGGCGGCGATCCCGGGATTGGGAAGACCACCTTATTGCTCCAGGCGCTGCCGCGCCTGTCTTCCAAGGACGAACCGGTGCTGTATGTCTCCGGAGAGGAATCTCCGAGGCAGATCAAGATGCGAGGGCAGCGACTCGGCATCGAGCATCCAAATCTGTTAATCCTGGCGGAAACCTCTCTCGAACAAATCCTCAAAGCGGCGCAGGAGATCCAGCCGGCCGCAGTGGTCGTCGACTCGATCCAAACGGTCTACACGGAACAGATCACGTCCGCGCCTGGTAGCATTAGCCAGGTGCAGGAAGTGGCGGGCCAATTGATGTGGTACGCGAAGCGCAGCAGCGTGCCGGTCTTCATCATCGGGCATGTGACCAAAGAAGGAGCGATCGCCGGACCGCGACTGCTGGAACATATCGTGGATACGGTGCTCTATTTCGAAGGGGACAAGGGCCACAGTTTTCGTATTCTCCGCGCGGTGAAGAATCGCTTTGGCTCGACGAACGAGATCGGCGTCTTCGAAATGAAAGATTCCGGGCTGGAGGAAGTGAGCAATCCCTCAGAGTTATTCCTGGCGGAACGGTCCCAGCGCACCACGGGATCGGTGGTGGTATCGAGTCTCGAAGTATCGCGGCCGATTCTGGTCGAATTACAAGCATTGGTGTCATCCACGAGTTATGCGATGCCGAAACGCATGGCGAATGGGGTGGAGCAGAATCGGGTTTCGCTCTTGCTCGCAGTCATGGAGAAGCGGTTGGGTATGCATCTGTCCGGACAAGACGTCTATGTGAATGTTGTCGGTGGGATGCATATCGATGAGCCGGCTATCGATCTGGGCATTGTGGCTGCTGTCACATCGAGTTTGCGTGAAGTGCCGATTGAGCCAGGACTGTTGGTGTTGGGTGAAGTGGGGCTCGGCGGTGAAGTGCGCGCGATCAGTCAGGCTGAGATGCGGATTCGTGAAGCGGCAAAGATGGGGTTCAAGCGCTGTCTGTTGCCGGAACGGAACTTAGCCAAACTGGAGCCCATCGATGGGATCGAATTGATCGGTATCCGTGAAGTGGGGGAAGCATTGGATGTGGTGCTGGCTTAGAGAAGAGATAGGTGGACGAGCTTCTATGCTCGTGCAACGCGTGGTCGCGGACTCCCCTCGTTGGACATGCGCAGTGGAGGCTCATCCACCTGTCTCTTTCGCTCTGGTGGATGGGGGGAGAAGAGGGAAAGCCAGGAGTACAAAGGTAATAGGAAAAGCTGGAGAGGTCGGAATTTTGGCCTTTTGCCTTTGTGTTTTTGCCTTGGCCACCTTATCCGGTTGTGCACTGTTTGCACCGCGTGAGGAGGTTCGGCTTAAGCAGGCAACGGTGGAGGAGTTGACTGCGTTGCTGCGTCAGCGGGAAGCGGCGATTCAGACGATGAAAGGTCTTTTCAGTGCGAAGGTGCGGGGGGGCATCATCCCCATCGCGTCGCGGATGGAGGGGGCGTTGTACTATCGCCGTCCGAACGCCATGCGCCTGCGCGGGTTTACCGCGATCGGCAGCGAACTCTTCGAATTCGTGCAGACGGGTGATCAGTTCACCTTGCGGTTGCCGACGATGCGCCGTCTGTTATCCGGCAGTTCCTCCGACATGAGCGAGATGGGAAAGCTCGCGCGGCCGTTTCAATTGAGCGTCTGGGCGATGGGAGGCGTGTTGGGGACCGGCACGATCGCGAAGGACGAGACGGCCGCACTCGTGGAGGACGGGGACCGTTACCGGCTGGAGGTCTCTGGCCCCTCTCCCGCCGGTGCGCAGACGATGCGCCGGCGGCTGTGGTTTGAGCGACAGACATGGCTCGTCGTGCGGGAAGATCGGCTCACGGAGTCCGGTGCGGTGGAAGCGACCATTCAGTATGAGGACTTCCGTGCGATCGGTGGGGCCGAGGTGACCTCAATCTCAAGCGAGGGACGGCTGCTGAGGCCGTTTAAGATTTCATTGGAAGATGGGAAGGGGCAGGGGAGCGTGGAGGTGACATTTCACGAGATGATACCGAATCAGCCGTTGAAAGCAACCGACCTCGCTCAGGTCTCTCTCCGATGAAAGTGTTGGCAGTCGAGACGGCAACCTCTTGGCAGAGCGTGGCAATCCTTGATGACTCGAGCGTCCTTGCCCGTCACGACCAGGACGCGGCCGGATCTCATGCCAAGCTGTTGCTGCCCACGATTGATCGGCTGTTTCGTGAGACGGGTCTGACACTCAAGCAGCTGGACGGTCTCGTCGTGTCGATCGGTCCCGGGTCTTTCACGGGACTTCGCGTCGGCCTGGCGACCCTCCTCGGGTTCCGGATGATCAGCCAGCTCCCTTTGGCGATGGTGCCGACATTGGAGGGTATGGCCTGGAATCTCAGAGGAATCTCGACACCGCTTTGTCCCATTCTCAACAGTCGTCGAGGGGAACTTTATTGGGCGCTGTTCCGTTGGACCAGCGAGGATCGGTTGGAGCGAGTGGTATCAGAACAGGTGGGCACGCCTGTCATGCTGGGGAGCAGCCTCACAGGATCGGCTCTCGTATTTGGAGAAGGCTGGACGGTCGAAGCCTCAGCCATCCGTGGGTCGATTCCTCCCTCCGCCACGGTCGTCGAGGCGCCGGGCTCTGCCATGAAACCCTCGGCGGTCTCAATCGGGTTGGCGGGGATTGAGCGGCTACAACGAAGCGAGCATGCAGGAATCGGCATCAGCCCACTGTATGTGCAACGCACAACAGCGGAACTGAAGTACGAAGAGTCCGGCGGCCTGTCGCCGGTGGTGCTGCGTCAGGAGCGGGTCGCAAAAAAAATGACTGCGCGAGCGTTGGCTGTTCGGACCCCTTCGGTGCGGGCTCGGGGGCTACGAGAAAAAAGAAAGAAAGGGACCTGATGATTCCGCCAGATCCCAGCAGGATGCTCAAACAGTTCGTCCAGCAAGGCCATAGCCAGCGAAGGGCCGAGGCGTACCCTTGGGGGTACGTTGAGGGTCTGAGCGATGCGAGAACGCGGCTGGCGGACTGTTTCAGCATCCTGCCAGAGGGGGAGTGACGATGGGCGAGTGGGTGATTGAGCCGGCGACCGTCGAGGCGCTACCGGACATTCTGCAGATCGAAGACTCTTGCTTCTCGGCCCCCTGGACGCGCAAAATGTTGGAGGCGGAACTGAGTGGCAATCCCTTCGCACACTTTCTGTTGGCAAAGCGGGTAACACCGGGCGAAGCGGGTTCAGTCACGATTGTCGGGTATCTCTGTTTCTGGGTCGTCTTCGAGGAAGTACGGCTGATGAACCTGGCGGTCATCGAGTCGATGCGGCGCAAGGGCATCGCGAGAACCTTGGTTTCACGGGCCTTAGAGCTGGGGGTCGCACAAGCGGCAGTGCGTGCTCTGCTCGAAGTGCGGGCCTCGAACTATGCTGCGCATTCACTCTACCGAAGTCTTGGGTTTCATGACGTGACGACCCGACCAACGTACTATATCAATCCCATAGAAGATGCGTTACTGATGGAACTGGACCCGATTGTGTCGGAGTCTGGTGGATTGACACACGAAGTCGGTCGCGATGGAGGACGTATCAGGCCGCAGCAGTAATCTCATAACCAGGAGGTGCGATATGCTGACAGACAGTATGATTGCGGAACGACTGCGCCAATCCAGTCATCAATTCCGTACACTGGAAGAAGCTCACCACCGTCTGGATCTGGAATTGAACCAATTGCAAAAACGTCACGTACTGACTCCGGCCGAAGAGCTGTCCATGAAGCACCTGCACAAAGAGAAGTTGGCAAAGAAAGACAAGATGGCCGAACTGATTCGTGTCTATCGAGACCGCGACCTGCAAACTACTGCACATTGAGGAGCATTGTCGTGGGGCTGGCGTCAACCAGCAGCTGGGACCGGAGTCATGGCACAGATTCTCAATCCTCTTGCCGCACATATCCGGACCGTCAAGAAGCGTCTGATCATCATCGGGGCCACGATCCTGGTGGCCCTGATGGTGTCCTTCGCCTTTTCCAGCGAGATGGTCGCATGGTTGAACCGTCCGTTTCTCAACCAACTGGTGTTCTACGGACCGACGGAAGCCTTGTTCGCCTCGATTAAAGTCTCGTTTCTGGCGGCCATTCTCGCGAGCCTGCCGGTCATCTTCTATCAGTGTTGGAAGTTTATTGAGCCAGCGTTGCTTCCCAAGGAGCAGCGCTGGGGCATTCCGCTGTTCGCGCTGGCCGGGGCGCTTTTTGCGCTCGGTTTGATTTTTTGCAATCTCGTCATCCTCCCGCTGGTCATCGATTTCTTCGTCAGTTTCGGTATGGATCACGAGGTCACCCCGCTCTTGAGTGTCGGGACCTACATCGATTTCAACGTCAAATTTCTGCTGATATTCGGCTGCGCGTTTGAATTGCCGCTGGTGCTCACCATCCTGGCGCGGCTCGGCGTGGTCTCGGCCCAGGTGTTGGCGAAGTATCGGAAACACGCGATCATGGCCGCATTGATTGTGTCGGCCATCGTGACGCCCGATGCGACCCTCTTTACCATGCTCTTGATGGCGGTACCCTTGATGATGTTGTATGAGATCGGGATTCTTGGCGCCCGCATTTTTGGACGGGGAGGCCCGAGCGAAGTCAGCTTGCCACTCGATCAGGATTTACCGATTGGACCGGCCGGACAACGGGTTCGATAAGAAGATGCGCATGGAAAAGGAATTGAGATGAATCGTTTCGGAATCGGCCTGGCCTTTCTCCTGCTGCTGGTGAGCACCGCCGTGGTTGAATCGGCAGCTCCAGACGCGCCACCGATCGGGCTGCCACCGTTGCACAGGGCTCCAGCTGATGGAACCGGCGCATCGCAGGGGGAGTCGTCCGGGCAGGAGCTCACCAGCATTCAGGCCCTGACGTCTGTCGGGGTCGATTTGGTCTATGCCGGCTCATTCGGCCATGGGTTATTCCGCAGCGAGGATCGCGGTGCCACCTGGACGAGATCGGGCCAGGGCGTGACGGATCCGTTCATTCTGACGCTGACCACGGGGAAAGACGGCACGATCTATGCCGGCACTTTCCGTGGCGGGGTCTTTCGCTCACGCGATCGTGGGAAGAGCTGGCAGGCGATCAACAGCGGGCTCAAGCGCCAGGAAATCAAAGCGCTGTTGGCGGTGGGTAATGCGGTGTACGCAGGCACGGCCGACGGGGTCTATCGGCTGAGCGCGGCCAATGACCGCTGGTCGGTGGTCACCACCGGCTTAGACGACATCCTGGTGCATGCGTTGGCTCTCTCGTCCGATGGGACGCTCTTTGCCGGTACCTCAGGAAAGGGCATCTTGCGATTTAAGGCTCAATCCTCCGGCTGGGTGCGTCAGCAACAGGGACTCAAAGATCATGAAGGCATGACGGAGAACTTTATTCGCGTGTTGACGATCGATCCCGAGGGGAGCATCTATGCCGGCACTTTCGACGGCGGGGTCTTTCGCAGTGTCGATGGAGGCGTCACCTGGCAGCCCATCAGCCGGGCGTTGCCGAACGATTCGATCCGCGGGATTCTATTCAATAGCCGGGGGCTCTTCGTGGCAACGGGACATGGCATTTTCAAAACGATCGACAAGGGGCGTCAGTGGGTGCCGCTCAACAAGGGGTTGACGAGCATGTCGATCCAGGTCTTGATCGAGTCCGGAGCAGGAGTGCTCTATGCCGGTACGAGCGAGGGGGCATTCCGAAGCGACGACGACGGACGGACGTGGAATCCCATTAATCAGGGTCTTGAGGGGGGGGAGGCTCCGGCACCCTTCCATTTTCGCTAACCAAGAAAGGGTAGAGGACGATGGCAGAGCCGACAGAAAAAACGCGAGCAACCATTACCGTCAGCAGCAAGGGGACCCAGCTGGGCGAGATTGTGTTGCGACTTTTTCATGATGTAACGCCAGGGCATGTGAAGAACTTCATGCAGTTGGCCCAAGAAGGCTTCTATAACGGCACGACCTTTCATCGAGTCATTCCCGGCTTCATGATCCAGGGGGGCGATCCCAACAGCAAGAATCCTGACCGTGCGTCGCACGGCATGGGTGGGCCGGGGCACAGCGTCAAGGCCGAGTTCAACAGCAAGCCGCACAAGCGTGGGGTCGTGTCCATGGCACGCTCGAACGACCCGGACAGCGCCGGCTCGCAGTTTTTCATCTGCGTCGCGGACGCGAATTTTCTCGATTGGCAGTACACGGCGTTCGGCGAAGTGGTCAGCGGGATGGACGTGGCGGACAAGGTGGTCGGCATGAAGCGTGACGGTCGGGACAATCCGATCGAACGAGTCGAGATGACGGTCGCGATCATCGACTGAAGTGCTGAACTATGAGTGCTGAGTGGAAAGAAAATACAAAGACACGAACTTTGAAAGATACGTGGCTTCCAGAAGGACGCTGGGTCCGGAGGTTGTTGTCCTACTCAGCACTGTTATTCCTGTCCGGCTGCGCCATCCCCGTGGTGCCCTATCGCTCGGTCTATGAAGATCCGGTCAATTACGTCAGGCTTGAACGTGATGAGACGGTCCTGCCGGAGTGGCCCCCCAGCGCGCATGCGCACCCGAAGGCGATGCGCGGCGAGGACGTAGCTCGTATCCTCGGCGGCATTGTGGTCAAAGAACATCGGATTTGGATGCAAAAGTGGTTGCAGGGCGAGGCGCCGCTCTTGTCGGCGTTTCGTCCTGAGGAACTGGCTCTCTTATCTCGGCAGATCGCAGAGGCCTTTGCCGTAGCCCAGCCGGACGAACGCGTCACATTTTATCTCAGCCAACCGCAAACGTCCGTCAAACGCATCATCACTTCAGGCGGCATCTATATCCACGGCACGGAGTTGCATTTCATGTTGGGGAATTGGCAGGTCCTCTACGGCATTCCAACCTATGGGATGATCTACGATCGGCGCTATCCCATGCGGCCGACGGCCGCGAAGGGATTCGATCTTTTTTTCGATCCAAGCGAGGCGACGGTCATACAACGGCACAGTTTCTTGGATACGGTGTTGGCTAACACCAAGGACGAACTCGTCATAGATCTGACGAAAGTCAGTCTAGGCCCCGTCGCTTCTTTATCAGGACGCTGAAAAAGCTCTCCAGCTTCGTTCTGGCCTCGAACAGGTCCTCAACGTACTCCAGAGGGTACGCCTGTGGCCTGTTCTTCGGCTGCGGCCTTGCTGGAGAGACTTTTTGAGCGTCCTGTGGGGGACCGTTGAAGTTGATGGCTGAAAGTTGTCAGCTGATGGCTCTGTTTGCGAACAACGTCTCACGTTTCACGATCGACGAACGTCTTCTACCGCACCGCCGAATCGGTCTCCATCTGGCTCCGTCCCCCTGCTGAATAGGCGAGCGTCACCTCCGCGATCTTATAGTCATATTGGGCTTCCGCCAGCCTGGTTTGCGCCGACGTGACGGCGACCTCCGACTGCGTCACTTCCACCACCGTGCCGAGGCCGAGCTTGTAGCGCTGCTTCGCCAGTTGCAAAGATTCTTGCGCCGTCTTGACCTGTTCCTCTGCCAACTTGATCTGTTGCACGAAGGTGACCGTATCCAGATAGGAGTTCGTGACTTGCTGTGTGAGCGCCTGCTCGACGTTCAGGCTGGCCGCATCCGATGCGTTTTTCTGCGCTCTCGCCTCATGGATTTGGTTCTCGATCAGAAAACCGGTGAAGAGCGGCATCGACACTAAGGCCCCCGCTGTCCACCAGCCACCAGTCGCCTGATTCTGCCTGGCATCGAACGGCTCAAAGGTTCCCCCGCTCGCCATAGCCGAGATCGTCGGAAGATACTGTTGCTTCGTGGCGCGCAATTTCGCTTCCGCCGAGGCCGTCTGCTCTTTGAGACGTTGGAGTTCCGGATGGGACAAGCTCTCGCTGATCAGCAAGTCCAACGGACGGGTCGGCTTGACGTCAATGGCAATGTCTTCCAGCACGTAATCGTCTTGCCCCGCCACGCCCATGGCCCGATTGAGGTCCGCATAGCTGGACTTCAGATCGTTGCGGCTTCGAATCAGGAAGGACTCCGCATTGACGAGCTCGACGCGCACAAGGTTCCAGTCCAGCTTGGATTTGAGTTGCTGGCGGTAGAGCGCCTCGATCTGGCCGGCGATCAGCCCTCGTTCACGAACGGTTTCTTCTGCGATCTGTACAAGCTTGCGCCGTTTGAGACTGTTCAAGTAGGTGCGCTGCACGTTCAGGATCACGAGAGCGCGCTGCGCATTCACATCCTGTCCCTGCGCGCGTTCGGCCAGCTGCGAAGATTCGACCAGGTTGCTTGTCATCCCGAAATCATAAATGCGCTGGTTGGCGATCACGCCCGCGGCGAAGATGCTTTGATTCTGCTGCAGCAAGGCGCCGCCGACGAGAAAGCGAGGGTTGGGGCGTCCCGCCCCGGCGGTGGTGTCGGCGTTCGCATAGACTTGGGGATAATAGAGCGAGCGCGTCTGCTCAGTTCTCGCTTCGGAGGCTTTCAAGTTAGCATTGGCTTCTTGGACAGCCGGGTGATTCTGCAGCGCAACCTCGACGGCGCTCTGCAAGCCGAGGAAGCTCCCGCGGGGTGGCGGTTCGGATGAGCGCGTCAGCGGCTGTGCCGACGCGGAGGCTAGCCCTCCGAGGGAAGCGAGGATGGTAAAGGCGATCAGGCCTCGTGTGAGTGCGGTATACATCGTGTCTCCTCCTCTTGCTGTCTTGTCATTAAATAGCTGAGAGCTACTTGGTCTTGTTGGGTGTTGCTGTGTCTGAAGTCGATGCCGTCGGGACGGGAGATCCCGGCGATCGCCGTTCGAATTTTTGGACGGCCGATTTCGCCTCCGGAAGGTTGAAGGGGGAAGGGTGGACAGGTGAGCCTTCCACCAGTCTGCGCTTGCCGACCACGACGACATCTTCGTCACCCGACAACCCGGACGAGATCTCTATCCAGCGGCCATCGCTGATTCCTGTTTGCACCAGCACCGACTTCGCGCGGCTGGTCTCAATGATGAACACGGACTTGCCTTTGGGCCCGCTGATGACGGCTTGCGGCGGCAGCACGAGCGCATCGGGAATTTCGCGGAGCTCTAGGGATACCTCCACGAAGGTGCCTGGGCGGAGCGCGTGGTCAGGATTCGGCAGGTCGATCTCAACGAGCAGGCTGCGCGTCGAAGGATCGAGCACCAAGGTTGAACGCGTGACCGTGCCGGTGAACGATCGTCCGTCGAGTCCCTTGACGATCACAGTGGCCTTGGTCTTTCCAGGTACCACCAAGGGGGAATCGTCCTGCGGGACGTTTGTATAGACGCGCACGGTGTTGAGATCCATGATCGTGAAGAGCGGAATGGCTCCGGCCGACGATGCCGTGGCGATCTGGATCAGCGCGCCGGGATCGGCAAAGCGGGCCGTGATGATTCCGGCATAGGGTGCACGGACTTTCGTGTAGTCGCGAAGCGCCATCCGTTGCTCCACCAGGTGTTTCGCTCCCTGGGCGGACGCCTCTGCGACATCGACATCCTGCTTGGCGATCACATCCGGCGATTCCTTCCAGATTTTTGCCAGTCGTTCGAACGTCAGCTTCTTGATATGGTAATCCGACAGCGCCTGGTGGTATTGCTCTTCCACTTCAGGTGCATCGATGATCGCCAGGACCTGATCTTTCTTGACCGCGTCGCCTTTATCCGGACCGATCCATTTTAAATAGCCTGACACTTTGGCGTAGAGCGTGGTTTGATAGAGCGGCGAGATGTTCGCCGGAAGGGTGACCTGGTAGATCAACTCGCGTCTCGTCGCTTTTGTAACCTGCACATCCACCGGCTGGTTGTCGATCGTGACAGGGGCGCTGATTTCAGATGATCCATTCGAAACGGCCGTCGCGGGTTTGGTCTGTTGCGCCGGCTCATCCCGCTGACAGCCGGCGAGGACAAACAGCAGGGCTAGGAGAAAGTGAGTGGACTGAGTGAGCATGCTGCTAGATCTCCTCTGGAGAAGCGGTTGGTGTCGGCAAGTTGATGAGATGCACGCGTCGCCCCAACACCATTGCATGCATCACCGGCACGACGAGCAGCGTCATGATAGTGGAGACGGCGAGGCCGCCGACAACGGCGCGGGCTAAGGGGACCATCGTTTCGTTGCCTTCGCCGAAGCCCAGCGCCAGCGGCAGCAATCCGAGAATCGTCGAGAGGGCCGTCATCAGAATCGGGCGAATGCGGTGGGTGCCGGCCTGGAAGACCGCCTGCTCAGCCGTGGCCCCCGCTCGTACCATGCGATTCGCATAGTCTACCAGCAGAATGCTGTTGGAGACCACGATGCCCATCATCATCAGGGTGCCGATCATGGATTCCACGTTGACCGACGTGTTGGTCAGATGCAGCAACAGCACCGTGCCAATCCAGCCCAGTGGGACAGCCACCAGGATGATCAAGGGATCGACTAAGGACCGGAACAGCCCCACCATCACGAGATAGATCAAGAGCACGGCGAGCGGTAGCGCGAGCGCGAAACTGCCGATGGCCGAGCGCATGTTGGCAACCTCACCGCGGAGCTGCAGGGTCACGTCCTTCGGGAGTTGGATGGTCGCCAGGACTGCTTCAATGTCCTTCGCGACGTGGCCCAGGTCGTTGCCGACAGGAGTGATCAACACGTCGATCAAGCGCGATAGATCGTAATGGTCCACGGAGTCCGGTCCGGTCTTGAAGGACAAGGACGCCACATCCCGGAGGAGCACGGACGGTCCCCGCCGTTCGTCCCCGGAAGCATAGTAGCCGCTGGACATCTCCATCTGCCGCCCGGCGAAGGGGGTGTTCTGGAGCGCCATCGTCGAGCCGCTCGCACCGGTCGTGGTCAGCGAAGAGGTGGAATGCAGTTGCGTGCGGGCGCCGATGATCGGGATGTTGAGCAGGTCCTCGGTGCTGGTCAGGGATTGTTCCGGATATTGCGCCAGGAGAAAATAGCCGTTGGCGGTCTTCGGGTCGAGCCAGTAGTTGGGGCTCAACGCGATATTCGAGCTGATGCCGGTAATCACGTCGATGATCACGCGATCCTGCGCAATGCCGTAGTAGGCGGCCTTGGTGCGATCCACGTCGATGTGCATCTCCGGGTAGCTCTTGCCCTGCTTGATCCGCACATCCACCGTGCTCGGCACGCGCGCGACTTTCTGCTGAATCTCTTCCGCCACCGACCGAATGATATCGAGCGTCGGCCCCTTCACCTGAATGTTGATCGGCGCGCGCAGGCCGAAGTTCAACACATCACTGATGATGCCGCCGGTCTGAAAGGCGACTTCGACGCCGGGCAGGTCCTGGTGCAGTCTGGTTCGTAATGTGGCGATGTAGTCGTCCGTGCGCCCTTCGTGGCCAGTCACGAGGTTCACCAGCACAAAGGCCGTGTGGTTGCCGGTGTTCGGTGCGAAGCGGGCCGCATCGCCGAAATAGAGCCCCGTGTTGGAGATGACCTCTTCAAGGTCGTTCTTAGGAATGGTCTCCTGCACCAGCTTCTCAATCTGCGCCACGATTGCCGTCGTCTTTTCGATCCGCGACCCTTCCGGCGCCGAGATGTGCATGGTGAAATTACCCGCGTCGATCCGCGGGAAGAATTCCGTATGCAGGCGGGGGACCAGGAGGAGGGCGGTGCCGATGAGGGCCAGGAGGGCCAGGCCCATCACGACCGACTTGAGGCGCAGGCTTGTCCGTAACAGCGGGACATAGAGAGCCAGGACATAGCGGAACCAGCCAGTGGAGGCAGAGCTCTCTTCCGTGCTGCTTCCCCCATGGCTCTTGGAGTAGAAGCGGGCGAGGAGCACCGGCGTCACGGACATCGAGACGGCATAGTCGGCGAGCATGGCAAAAGCCACGGTCATGGCCAGCGGCACGAAGAGGAATTTGATGATGCCGGTGAAGAACATGATGGGCAGGTACACGATCAGGATGCAGATCGTGGCGACCAGGATCGGCAGCGTCAGCTCGGTCGCACTGTCTTCCGCGGCGGAGCGGCCGTCCTTGCCCATCTCCAAATGGCGATGCAGGTTCTCCTGCACGACGATGTTGTTGTCCAGCAGGGTCCCCATCACGAGGGCCAACCCTCCGAGCGTCATGATGTTCACGCTCTGGCCGGTCAAATAGAGCGCGATGAGTGCCGCGGTGAGCGAAAGGGGAATCGCCAACCCGACGACGAGCGCCGCCTTGATGCTGCTAAGAAACAGGAAGATCATCAGTCCTGCCAGCACGGCGCCTAGCAGCCCTTCCTTCTGCAGATTGGCAATCGCCTGCCGGATGTAGAGGGACTGGTCGTAGATGAATTTGACTGTGGTGCCGGCGGGGATCTCCGTTAGTTTCGGCAGCTTGGCGCGGATGCCGTTCGTCACTTCCAGCGTATTGGCCCCCTCCTGCCTCGTGATGGGGATATAGGTGGCCTCGCGCCCATTCACCCGCACGATCGAGGTTTGAATGGCGGCGCTGTCAGCCGCCGTACCGATGTCGCGCACGAAGATCGGTGTGCCATTCACGATTTTGATCGGGATGTCGTTGATCTTGTCGACCGCTTCGATGAGGCTGTTCGAATAGACGTAGTAGTCCAGATCGCCGATCTTCATGTTGCCGGCCGGGATAATGGCGCTCTGAGAATTGACGGCTTTGACGACGTCGGAGGGGGACACGTCTCGCGCCATCATCCGTTGCTGGTCCAGGAAGACCGTGATCTGCCGAACTTTCCCGCCGAGTGGGGGGCCGAACGAAATGCCGGGAATGGTGGCGATCTGCTGGCGCACGGTGAAGTAGGCTAGGTCGCGAATTTCCTTTGGACCTAATGTGTCGCTATTCACGGAGAGGAGGCCCACCGGAAGGCTCGACACGCCGAATTTATAGACGGAGGGGGGATAGACGCCGGGCGGGAGCAGCCGGATGATGCTGTAGGCCAAGCTGGTCAGCTCGGACTGAGCCGAATCGATGCTGTATTCCGGCTGGAAGAAGACTTTGATGTAGCTCATGCCGGCGAGCGACTGGGATTCGATATGTTCGACATAGCTCGCTTCGACGAACCGCTGCTCCATCTTGAGCGTAATCGCCCCTTCCATTTCGCTGGGGCTCAGGCCTCGGTAGAACGTGGTCACGAGAATGGTCGGGATCTTGATCTCGGGGAAAATATCCACCCGCATCTTTTGATAGGACACGGCTCCGAGCACGAGCACGATCATGCAGATGGCAAAGACGGCGTAGGGGTTTTTGAGCGAGGCGCGGGTCAGCATTGTGTTTCAACCATTGAAAGAGATCGGTTCCATGTGAGCCAGTATCGGCAGATATCGTGAGTAAATTGAACGAGTTCGGCAAAGGTACCTGGTTTTACCACATAACCGTTCGCGCCGCTCGCATAGCAGCGAGCGAGATCGTGCTGGTCGTCGGAGGTGGTGAAGATGATGGTGGGGATTGTTGCAAAGCGGGGATCGGATCGGAGCCGCTTCAAGAGGTTGCAGCCGTCCTGGCCGCGGAGGTGCAGATCCAAGAGAATTACGGAGGGAAGGCCTGATCGGTCTCCTGTGCTCGCAGAGGGCGCACCATAGGAAAGTGCTCCCTCGATGCGCGCAGCGGGAGACCGATTCAGGCCCCCCTCTGGGGGAGTAAACGAGCGCGCTTGGAAGTACCATTGGATGTTCTGGTGTGCCCGGTCTTCAAGAAAGTGGAAAGCCGCCTCCGCGTCCTGCTCGGTATAGAGCGTTACGGCGAGACCAATTTGGGCTAGCGCCAGGCGAAACAGTTCGCATTCGCCTGGGCTGTCTTCGATCAGGAGGATGGAGGAGTGCGTCATCATATGTGATGAGGGCATCAGCAGGGATTGTGCCGGGCGAATATGCGAAGATCTGAAAGCTATAATATTTATGAATAACAGTAGGCTAAATGGCTAACGTCATGCGAACGACGAACGACGAGATTCGAGCGACGAGGGAAGAGCTGGGGAGAAATTCCAGAGGGGAAGGGAGAAATTCCAGAGGGACTGGGAGGGCGGCCTGATCGGTCTCCTGCCCTCGCAGACCGCGCTCGATCGGAATGTGCTCGGTCGATGCGCGCAGTGGGAGACCGATTTTCTGGGAAGATCAGCCCCGCCAGCCGCCCACCGCATCCGGTCCTTCTCGTTCGTGAAGCGTCGTTCGTATCGTGCGACTAAAGCTATCAGCAGTCAACTCTTATGCCGTGCAGAGAGTCCCAGTGCTCTCTGCACGACCGGAGGCTCTTACTTCATTTTCCTGGGGTCTTGGTACACCATGAGGTGAGCGTAGGGGCTGTCTTGGAACATGATGTAGACGCCGGAGGGGTTCGGGGCAGTCGGGAGCTTCGTGGCTGCTGCGTCGAATGGCCACATGACCATCCAGTGCGGGGGCTCTTTTACAATCTTGGCCCCGTCTCCCGACATGACTACTTTCCCGGATTTTTCAAAGTGTGAACCGCCGCGAGCCATATAGGCGATACCGGGCACCGTGTTCGTCGGTTTCGGCGCGTTGTTCATGAGGTCGGTCATCCATTGCTGAACGGCAGCGTCCATACACATGGGGTCAGGATCTGGAAGATTCATCACGGTCGGGATGCAGGTAAAGCCATTGGCGCTTTTCTTGGTCTCGGTCAGCTTGCCATCGGCGCCGTAGATCATGATACCGGCCTCCTTCGCAATGTGCGACGGTGCTGCGCTTAACGCAAGTGCCGTCTGGTCCTTCTCGGACATCGTTTTTACTTCTTTGACGGTTGTACCTTTCTTGGACGGCTTATCGCCCGCAGTGGTGATCGCCGGCATCATGAGGCTACTTGCGACCAGAATGGTGAGCAGGATGCGTTGAGTCATGGCCTTCTCCTTGGTGAAGGTGAGTGATATGTGTACAGGGTGTCAAAGTTAGCGTGAACGGAAAGATAAGTCCATACGATTAATAACGGAGGTAGGGAGTCCTTCCCTAATAGCCAATTCTCGCTAGCAGCCCACTGCGTCCGAAAATCAAAGAGTCGATAGCTTATGGCAAATAGTCAAGAGTCAGAGTAGGAACTGCCGACAGCAAGGACCGACGCCTCTTCCCGACAGACGGTGTTCATCCCGAACCATCAGCTTTGAGCCGTATGCTATCGGCTATACGCTCTCATCTGTGCTGCCTACGTTAAGACGACCGGGGTGGCTCGATGATACGGAACCGGACTTCGTCAACAAGGGTATCTGCGGATGTTTGTTCTCCCGCGAACAATCCGCAGTGGTAGAGGCCCGTTGCCCATCCACTTTTTGTCGGGGTTAACATGAAATAGCCGGACTGGTCATTCATGGTTGTCATGACTCGGTCCTGTGCGACGGCGCGTTGCTCTCCCGTCATCTCGGATGTTTCCAGAAAACAGCGTGCGGTGAGGGGCATCGCATCAAACGAGGCCGATACGAGTCCAAAGACCATGTAGATCTCTTGTTGTGTGGTTGGAAAGCTGTCTCCAGGGTTCAGGGGAATAAATTCATGGGCGCCGGTCGGAAAATCGTCCCTCACGATTTTTCTCGCCGGGATGACAAAGCGAAACCAACTGAAGTCGGCGTCTCTGCCCATGAGCGACGCCCGTGCGTCCAGTGGTTTTTGCGGTTTGAACCGTTCGGCGGCTCTTGCGTACAGCTCTTCCTCCGGAGAGACTGTGGCAGGAGAGGGATCGCCGGAGGGAACGCGGCCCGCGGCCTCATGATCCGTCAGCTTTGCCAATTCGGGAACATGGGGCCGCACCTTCTCGAGCCACCGTGCGATTTTCTTTTTATCTAACACACGGGTGTCCGGTGGGAGTTGCACATTCTTGTTGTTCTTTTCAAACTCGCTGGCCGCGTCATAGAGGGTTTGAAAATGGACGAACGCGTCTTCCCACTGTTCCAGTTCCACAAGACATTGGCCCATCCGAAACACCGTATCCACATAGTCCTCTTCGCTAGGATCAAGGTTGGACACTTTCCCAAACACCGTCAGCGCATCCATGCACCGGCCCAACTGCATGAGGGTCAGCCCTAATTGATGATTGGCTAGGGGATCATTGGGATTGAGGGCTAGCAACCTTTGATAGATCGGTTCGGCCTCCTGAAATCGACCCATAGAGAAGAGTCTCCATGCCTCTGCGCGAATGGACGCCCATTCCTTGCGCTGTGCCCCTGTCATGTCTTTGGTCAGAACTGGGTCAAAGCGCCGGCCTCGATCGATGGAGGTGCCATTGATTTGTGAGAGCAGATTCTTGGCCGGGAGCTCCAGCGGAGAACCCGGGGGCATCTTGTGCAACACGTATTGCACGTCACCATCCGCGCCTTGATAATCCAGGACGTCAAACCGTGCCCGGGCCATCGCTAATCGCCAGCCGAGCAAGTCCGGAGCGAGTTCCACGGCCTTCTTATACGATTCGAGCGATTCTTCAAGGCGATTGAGCTTTCGGAGTTCTTGCGCCAGCCGGAGATGAACCAGGGGATTCCGAACATCGACCTGTGCGATGCGCTGTAACTCGGCGATGGATTCCTCTCCCTGTCCCGACCGAGTCAACACACTCCACTTGGCCCATCGGACGTCCAACGCAGTCGGTGTCCTGGCGAGGACCATCTCATAGGCCTCAAGCGCCTCTTGGGGGCCTCGGGATGTGGTGAGAATATCCCCGCGCAACTTGCGCAGCGTGAGCGCGGGAGGATGGTCCTGAATCCCCTGGTCGAGGATCTCGAGCGCTGGGTTTATCGCACCACTCTCCCACACAGCTTTGGCATGTTCGGCGACTTGCTTCTCCGAATGTAACGGTGGCTCTTCCGCGAACGCGACGGGAACCATCGTCAACGCCAGCACAAGCGGCACCGCAAGGAGCATGGTGGTGGAGTGATATCGTGGCCGAACGACTGTGTCTCGCATGTGAGATGGCAACTATCTATTCATGAACGTGGAGGCATTCTTTGGCTGAGATTTACTATACCAAGAAGAATGGGCATGGTGAAGTGAGTCAGGGCCTTGTTCGTATCTTGCCGTTGGTTGATCCTGCATCGTGAAAATCGACGCGGCCGTGCTACACTGCGCGCCCCATGTTCGACGTCATTCTATATCAGCCAGAAATTCCCCCGAACACCGGA
>Ga0315275_10000553_pt1 | contig 31186 bp, 34 predicted proteins | sample YL17G03_0_MG_FD_205557 | JGI IMG/M metagenome (GOLD analysis project Ga0315275, IMG submission 205557) | Sediment microbial communities from Yellowstone Lake, YNP, Wyoming, USA - YL17G03_0 | ecosystem: Environmental > Aquatic > Freshwater > Lake > Sediment | place: USA: Wyoming | collected...
AAAATCAAAAATCAAGATGAAAATTGCCACATTTAACGCCAATTCAATAAGGTCGCGGGCCCAAATAATCATTGACTGGCTGGCGGAGAATAAACCCGATGTCCTGTGCGTGCAGGAAACAAAAGTTCAGGACAAGGATTTTCCGGCAGATGTTTTTGCCAAGACTGGCTACAATTTTGCGTTCAAAGGCGAAAAGAGCTATAACGGCGTTGCAATTTTCAGCAAGCACAAACTTGCCAAGGTTGAATTCGGCCTCGACAGTGAGCCAAAAGATGAGGCAAGAATGATAAAGGCAAAAACGGCAGGAATTACCATTATTACGACTTACATCCCACAGGGGTTTGAGATTGAATCCGAAAAATATCAATACAAACTCGATTGGCTCAAAAGATTACTGCAATATTTCAAAAAATATTTCAAAACGACAGACAAATTGTTATGGCTGGGAGATTTCAACATTGCATTTGAGGCGAAGGATATTTACGACCCGGTCGGGATTGACGGGCACGTCTGTTTTAACCGCCAGCTTTCACAAACTTTGAAAAAGTTTACGGACTGGGGTTTTGTTGACCTTTTCAGATTACATTGCAGCGATTCTGGCCAGTTTACCTTCTGGGACTATCGGGAACCGAATGGCTTTAAAAGGAATCGCGGCTGGCGGCTCGACTATATAATGGGTACAGAGCCAATGGCGAAAAAATGTGTGAAATGCTGGATAAATAAAAAGCCGCGAATGCTTGAAAAACCCAGCGACCATACTTTCGTAGTCGCGGAATTCAGAGACTGATGCGTTTAACCTGCTGCCTGGCCTAAGGATTATTTATTCCGGCGGTTTATCTTCTTTTCTTCTGCCAATGCTTTTGCGGCGCTCGTGACCCTGGTAGCCAAATGAAAATTTCCTTCGGTCTCGACCACTACGCTTCTCGGCAGGCCCCTTCTTAGACTTATTTTTTTCATTTTCCATTTTTGACCTAAAAACCTTATTCATCTAAATAATAAATTACAAAATTACAAAAAGCACGCAATATTTTTAAATTTTCCCGGATTTTTGCCTTTTCTTTGCGGTTTTTCAGACGCGGTGCATCATTTTAAAGATTGTTTCGTCCTGAAAGGTGATTTTCAGCTTCATCTGGTCTGCTATTTTATCGAGGCGCCTGTGTATCTGCGGGATGCTGATTGCTGCCTTAGCAATATCAACCGCCATAGTCATAACGAAGCAGTTCTCCATTATTTTCTGGTTGACATCAACAATATTGATGTTCGCTTTGGCCATCGCATTCGCAAGTTTTGCAATTATGCCGACACGGTCTTTGCCGGTAACGGTTATAATGCAGATTTGTGATTGTTTTCTGGCAGCCATAAATTTTCCCTTAAATCACCATTTTATCTGATGCAGTTTTTCCATATTTTTATAATCCGTCATATCGAATCCCAGGGCGGTAACGGTAATAAAACCATCGGCCAGCGCAAGCGTATCCGAAGGCACATCCGTATCCAGATGGTTTCCGCCCGCAAGCTGATAGAGCGTCTGTCCCGTTTCGCTTTGTTTTTTTACAAAATACTCCTCAAAACCCATCGTTGACTGCGGCACGACTTTAATACCCTTTGGTTTACCTGATGAAAGTTTTGGAATATTGATGTTTATGACACCGGACAGACTCTCAACAGGCAATTTGTTTATAACCTTAGCGGCGTACTTTGCAGCGGTTTCAAAATCCATCTGTTCCTCGTGAGCACAGCTCAGGGCGATTGCCGGTATGCGATAGAATACCGCCTCCATAGCTGCAGCAACTGTGCCGGAATAATATACGTTGATGCCGACGTTTGCACCATTGTTAATGCCGCTGATGACAAGGTCCGGTCTTTTAGGACATAACTCCATAATTGCAAGTTTGACGCAGTCCGCAGGAGAACCGCCTACGCTGTAACCGGCAAACTGGTTTTCTATCTGGACCTTTTCACAGACCAGCGGTTCAAAAACAGTGATGCTGTGCCCCGCACCGCTCATCCTGTCAGCAGGCGCAACAACTGTTACATCGCCTAATTTTGTCAGCTCTTTATAAGCAGCCGCTATGCCGGGAGCGTGAATTCCATCGTCGTTTGTCAGTAAAATATTCATATTCAACATAGTACCGCAAAGCCCGCGATAATCAATAGCCAATTGACGCTTTATACAGCAGGAGTATAATCATCAATATGATAAGGAAATTCGACCGAAAGAACGACGCGGCTTTAACAAGGCAGCAGGTTCGCGATTTTGACAAATGGGCGATAAACACGGCCGGCGTGCCCGGTACAATACTTATGGAAAATGCCGGCAGAAGCTGCGGAGAAATTGTTACCGGCGAACTGACAAAAGCCGGCGGCCGGAATGTCTGTATCTTCTGCGGCACAGGCAACAACGGCGGCGACGGCTTTGTAATCGCAAGGTATCTGGTAAACGGCGGCTTTGAGGTAAAAATTGCTCTTTGCGGTCCGAGCTCAAAGATAAAAGGCGACGCTGAAATAAATTACAAAATCGCCTGCAATATGGGCATTTTGATTAAGGAGTTTGACACGTCTTCGGCAGATATTGAAAAAGCCGTTGAGATTTTCGCAGGCGACACCGATTTAATTGTGGACGCTATTTTCGGAACAGGTCTGACAGGTGCACCCGGCGGCGGATTTGATAAACTCATAAACGCAATAAATTCGCTCAATAAACCAGTTGCGGCAGTTGATATTCCTTCAGGTCTTGATTGTGATACAGGCAGTCCTGCCGGCACGGCAATAAGGGCAACAATTACAGTTGCATTTGTGGCGGCGAAAAAGGGGTTCATAAATCCTGCGTCAGCACAATATACGGGCGAGATTTATATCGCCTCAATCGGCATTGAACCGAAGAAAATATAATCATTTTGCTTTTGTGCCGGCGGCCAGGCTCTCGTAGCCAATGAAGTTCAGAAATCTTTTTAAATTGAAAACAGGTATGTAGAGGTCTTTGGCCTGATTTTTGATTTCCTGATATTGCTCTGAAGCCCTGAGAGACGCTTCATATTTTTCATTGGCCATAGGGTCGGCTTGTATTTCATCAAGAGTCGGCTTTTTCTTTACCTGCGGCGCAGTGCCGAGCACGACAAAATCCGTATCAATCGTTACAACATCTTCAACTTTTCCGCTCCAGTTTTCAATAAGCTGTTTGATTTTTTCGGCGCCGTCCGGGTCGATATTGCCATCGCCGTTGAAATCAAACTCTCCTGCAACAATGAACCTGTTGACAGTCCTGCTGTCCCAGATGAGGTTTATAATGATGTCGCCTTCGGCAACAGGATTTTTTTTGTTCGATTTATTTATTCTTGCGGCAGCGGTATTTTTATCGACGTTGAAGACTTCAATTTCAGCCTTGCTTGTATCCTCGGCAGTAACAGAAGCATTTCTGTCATAAACGGAGAAAGTCAGGCCGGGATAAATCTTATCTTCGCTTCCGATGTCTATGAACACTATGTTTGCAGAGGTATCAACGGTAATAATATGTCCATCCGGCTTGTAAGCGGCGATATCTTCTTTGGGTCGCGGTTTTAATACATCAAGCCTGCTGAGGGCCTCTTCGAGCCTGTTTTGTGTGATAGTGAGTTTGCTCAAGGCCGCCTGCAGTTCCTGCTTGGCCTTGTTTTTCTCATCTACGGCCTGGTCTCTCTGCTGCATAATAGTTTGCACCTGCTCGGTGGCTTTTTTGTCCATAAGTTCGCGAAGCTGGTCGTAGCTCTGCTGGACGCTGTCGGCCTTTTCCTGCTCGCTGCGGATTTGAGTTCTCAGGTCTTCTTCTCTCTGCACTGCACCCTGTCTTGCAAGGTCGTATTCGCTGTTAAGGTCGGCCAGCTGCGAGGTCAACTGGTCGGCAAGTTCCTGCTTTTGTTTCAGCTTGTTGTTATAACCTGCGATTATGCTGACGGCGCCAGGTCCGTTGGTATCATTGGCATCGGCGGAAATCGCCATCTCCTGCGGCAGTTTTGCCAGAACATCCTTGTATTTTGCCTGCATCTCAAGAATTTTTACTTCTGCACTTGTCTCCTGAGGCTGAATACCGACAAACATCACATACAACTGGTCGATATATCCGAGAAGCTGGCTGAGCCTGCTCTGGTTTCGCTCCTTTTGTCCGACAAGTGAACCGATATTTCGCACCTGGTTTTCCGAAGCAAGTTCATTCGTATCCCGCTGACTGGTCCGGTATTGATCCCGCCAGTCTTCCGACTTGAGGTAGAATATAACTGCAAGAATCGCAGCGATAATAAACAGAGCAACAAATGTGATAACGGTATAAAGCATTGTGCTGTTTTGAGTCTGACGAGCCAGAGCCATCTGAAAATCTCCCAAATGGAAATAAAAACAGTTAATTTCGACACTTATGCACCGAAGGTGTACAGTAATTATCGGCCTAAATCGACGTTTAGTCAACTAAAAACTTGCCCAAATTCTCAAAGTCTTTATGATTAAGTGTCTTTTGGGAGTTTACTTATGGCTAAAGAACGGTTACAGAAGATTCTTGCCGCTGCAGGCATTGATTCCCGCAGAAATTGCGAACAGCTTATTATTGCCGGCTTAGTGCGGGTCAACGGCAGGATTGCCGATACGCTGCCGGCCTTCGCCGATATAGAAACCGATGTTATAACAGTTAACAGCCAAAGGCTTCGACCACCGAAGAAAGTTTACTACCTGCTGAACAAGCCCAAAGGCGTTCTATGCACCAATTACGACCCCGGCGGCAGACGCAAGGCGATAGATTTAATTGACTGCAGACAGCGGATTTTCTGTGTCGGCAGACTCGATGCGGACACGACCGGAGCGATAATTGTGACTAACGATACTTCTCTTTGCGACAAACTGACGCACCCGAGACACCAGCTCATCAAAACATACATTGTCGGCATTAAAGGCAAAATTACATCGGAAGCGGTTGAAAAGCTGAAAAAAGGCATCTGGCTTTCGGAGGGCAAAACACAGCCGGCGAAGGTGAAAATCTTAAAGGCACACAATATCGAGAGTCTGCTTGAGATACAAACCATTCAGAGTCTTAACAGGCAGATTCGAAGGATAATAGCCAAAGTGGGCTATAAGGTAACTTCGCTGAAAAGAACAGAAATCGGCAAGATTTCTCTGCATCGTCTCGGCGCCGGCAGTTACAGAGAGCTTATAGGCTCTGAGGTGGATTATCTTAAAGGAATTTAGTCCCCATTAACTTTGAGATGTGTTATTCGGCTTTTTTATAATCCCTTTTCAACGGCCTTTGAACCAGCCCCATTTTGATAGCCTTTGCTGAGACCCTTATTTTGCAGACTCTGCCGTCGATGACGGCACGGACCTTCTGGATGTTCGGCTTGAATTTCCTTCTTGTTATACCGGTAGTTTTCACACCAACGCCGCCAAGGTATTTCGCCTTGCCGCGACGGGCAATACTGTTGCCGCTGACCGTTTTTTTACCTAAAAAATAACAAACACGCGACATAATTCATCGCTCCATTTCGATTAAGTTTTTAGAATCTCTAAGGCTCTGAGAGTATAAGGATTTGAGGCGACATTGCAAGGCCAAATTTTAAATGCTCATAACTATTTGTTTATAAGAAAGTTACGCCAACTTTACTGCCGGTGTAATATAACGTATTTTTTACTATTTTTAAGGTTCCGACTGCCGAAACCGCAGGAAGTATCTATTACAACTTCCGCCTGTTTGTGGGTAATTTTTTCTATTGTTACGGCTAATTGAGCGTTTCGTATGCCTATATCAGCGGTATCAAGCTGAATTTCCTTTCCCGCTTTCTTTATGTCTCCATTCTCCATATTATGCTTTACCCAAGACAGGCCGCTGGAAATCAGGTTCTGCTGGACTGCATCGAGAAGGGCTCTGTTTGTCTGAAACCCAATTTTGTTTGAGCTGCCGGTCATAACAAAAAGCTCCGCTCCCATCAGGCCAAGTATCATAATAACAATCGGTAAAATAAAACCTTTTCTCAATTTACCGCCTCCTGATAAGCTCCCGCAAAATACACATAAGAATTGCTCATTTTCTTATCCACACGGTTGTAACTTTTCAGTTCCACATACTTGCTGATTTCCACTGCGCAGCCGGCGCCGTCCTTTCGCCAAACCTGCCATTCGATTTTGCCGTTCGGGATTTGCCAGGTAATTTTCCCCTTTGCATCATCAATTACAATTCTCGATATTTGTCCCTGCTGTGTAAGATAGCAGATAGTTTTGTTTTTCTGTTCAATTAACAGACAGTTTTTATTTGCGGAATATTCCTTGAAATTTTGGGGGAAATTTACCGCGAGGTTAATATCCTTCTTTATATATCTGAGGGCATCGAGGATACTGGTGTTGGTTTCGATGATTTTGTCTGATTTTGGAATATCATATATCATAAATTTCAACAGTTTCGCAAGCGGTATCGATATAACCGCGATAATCGCCAGCGCTGTGATACATTCTACTAATGAAAAACCTTTTTTCATTGTCCGACCTCGGCTTGATGCCTCGTCGAGACGGGCCGAATTTCTCTTTCTGGCGCAAGGTACCTTGCCAGTTCGACTGAAACATCTTTGTTATCAGCTTTGGCAGTTGCCTTTACTTTAACCAATTTCAAACCCTGCCATTGATATTTTCCATCTGATTGTTCAATTTTAATACTTACCTTCGGCCATAGTCTTTTGATAATTTCATTGTCGATGGGGCTTCCTGTTACGGCAATACAGTCAAGCTGGGCCTGTGCTGCTGAAATGCACTGCTGTCTGGCTAATTGATACTGATTGATTTTTCTGAAGACCTTCAAGGTTAATGCCATACAGCTTAAAATAACTATCAGAACGGCCAGGGCAACCATCGACTCTGTCAGCAGAAAGCCGTTATGTCTGATGCCCCTGTTCATACGATGCTTCCATATTGAGTAATAATTGCCACTATTGCAGAAAAAACTGCATAGGCTATGAAACCAACAATAGACCCCATAACGATAGTTGTAGAAGGCAGTGATATAAATCTTGCAAGATTTACCTTGTAGCTGTAATTGGAGCGCCAGACCGATTCGAGCATTTCCAGCACAGGCAGTGTATTTTCCGGATTTTCCTGCTGCTCGAAGGCCCAGCTTAGCGAATTTGCCAGCCCGCATTGTCTTGCGGAGTCGGCAATATTATCCCCTGCCTCAATCTGCCTGAGCCACTTTTGAAGTTTTTTCCTGAAGCAGTAATTGACATCAAGATTGATTGTATTGGCGACAGCGTTATTAACAGTGCAGCCGGCGTTAAGAGAGATTCTTAATACCTCAACAACCTGAAGGGTAGAATAATTATTTTCAAACCAGTGCAGAATCGGCAGATGCCACTTAATAAAATCTCCGATTCGGGAAAGGAGCAGCGGTTTTTGCGGCCGGCGAGGCCGAAACCTGACTATGATGTAAATAATAGCCATTAAAAAGATGATTCCAATAACTATTAACCAGCCATACCTGAAACAAATATAATCAGCAATAGCCATAAGAATCCGTGTGGACTTTGGTAGATTACCTCCTGCAATTTCATGTATAACCTCACTAAATTTGGGTATTACGGCTGTCATAAGTCCCAGCACGATTAACGACATAATGGTTAACACCACAATAAAATAGGCGGCAGGATATACCGGCTTCGTTCTTCTGCTGTCGTCGGCTTTTTCAAGCAGGTCTTTTTCAATTGCCTGCATAACCTGCGGAATTTGTCCCGTTTTTTCACCTGCAACTATCAGGGCGGTTATTCTGGCAGGACATCTTCTAAAACCCCGTTTGATTGATTCGCTCAGTGAATAACCCTGAACAAGCCATTTTGAAATCTGGCGTAAAATCTGCGAGTGTTTATATTTGATATTTTCTGACGCAGACTGCAGGGCCATCGGCAAAGGCAGGTTCTGCCTGATACTCGCTCCGATGGTCGAGATTACAAAAGCAACGGTAGCATTGCGCTGCGTCGCGGCAACTCCGGCATAATAGCAGAGCAAAACCCCCATAAATATACCTATATATACACCGATTAACGAAGAGACCATTACGAAAAACGCCGCCAGCAAAATGATGCACGCAAAAACTACCAGTGCTGCTTTCGCCCAGCTCTTGGGCCAGGGAATAATATCAGCTTCATGCCGCATAAATAGCATAGATATCAATGCTGCCGGAAAAATACACAGCGACACTATTGCCGGTGCAAACAATTCATTACTTGCAGCAAGTATAAACAGAACTGACCCGACAACGGGCAGGGTAATGATGGCAAATCTGGGTGTTTTGAATCCCAGAAAAACATACAAAACCAGAATAGATATTGTTATAGCCAGCAGCATTGTTTTGACCTTACATCAGGCTTGTAACAATCTTTATTATTGGCAAAAAAAGCCCTAAAACCGTCATACCTATAAACCCGCCGACAAGAATCAGCATTAAAGGCAACAGAATGGCCTGCAGTCTTGCCTGGCTGCATCTGACCTGCTCGACATACATCTGTGCCAGACTATGCAGGTTATCTTCCAGTTCGTTTCGCTGTGTGCCTAATTGGATTGAGTAGAGAAAAAGCTTCGGTATAGTCCTGCAGAATTGGCCTGCCTGCATAATATTAACCCCCTGTTCAATCTGACCGGCGAGCAAATCGCTTTCAGAAATAAGCTTTTCACTGCCTGAAGCATCAGCGCTCAATCTTAAGCAACTCGGCATATCCGCTCCCGCAGTAATCATCACAGCCATTGATTCTGCCATTTTGGCTAAAATACTGCTATGGTGCAGCCTGCCGATTATCGGGATATTCAGCAGAAACGATTCTTTGAATTTTCTGCCTTGTGGTGTTGCCGATAAAAGAATATTTAAAATAATTGCGCCGCCGACCAGAGCGCCAATGCTTATCCAGAATGGTATGATGTTTTTCGCTATACTGAAGATAAGCAGCGTCAATTCCGGAAGGGCGCCACCTGTCAGCTCAGTTAAAAAAACAGTAAACTGCGGAATAATTATTATATACACGAAGCTGATTACAACTGCCGCTATGAAAAACACAACTGCAGGATAAGTCATCGCCTCGAAGATGATTTTTCTGGTCTGATTTGACATTTCGATGTGCCTGTTAAGGTCTGTAAGCATCTGGCTTAGTCTGCCGGTCTCGACGCCGGCTTTTAAGATTCTGCCGTAAAGCGGCGGGAAATATTTTTGTCTTTTCTCAAATGCCTTTTCAATACTCATCCCCCCTTCGAGGTCGCCGGCGATATCGGTAACGAGTTTGCGCATCTTTTTTGAGCCGATGTCCGCTGAAAGCTGGCGCAGACCCCTTTCAAGCGGTATGCCTGCCTTAGCGATTGACGCGAGCTGCTGATTGAAAAGCAGAAATTCATTTCTCCCGATAGCCGTTTTGAGCCTTTCGGGCCTGGCTTTTTCGAGTGAATTTACATTAAGTTTCATTTCTTTAAGCAGCCCTGCGGCCTCCTGCGGCGAAGAGGCTTCGATAATACCTTTCATTAACCTGTCTGTCGCGGTCAATGCCTTATATTCAAATACTGCCATTTTTTATCTCCTGCGTTACTATTCAAAAATTCCGCATGCCCTGCTTATCTCATCAACGGTGGTAACTGCCTCATCAACAAGCCGTTTGCCATCGGCAAGCATATTCGTATGTCCCTGCTCTTTGAGCATCGTTTCGAGTTTTTCGAGGTCGGTTTTCTGTGCGATTGCTTTTCTAAGCTCGCTGTTAAGCTCGACAATTTCCGAAATCAATGCCCTGCCTTTGTAGCCGGTGTCTAAACAATCCTTGCAGCCGACAGCTTCGAAAGTCCTGGTTTTTTCATTTTTCTTTTTGCATTTATCACAAAGTTTTCGAACAAGTCTTTGGTTTAAAATTGCACAGACACTCGATGTTACCTGATAAGGTTCAATACCCATTTCGAGCAGTCGCAAAAATCCTGCCGCTGGCGTTCCGCTGTGCATTGTGCTCATCAGGAAATGCCCGGTAAGTGCGGCTTCAATGGCAATTTCAGCCGTCTGGGCATCGCGGATTTCGCCTATCATCAATACCTGCGGGTCCTGCCTGAGCAGAGACCTCAGGGCCGTTGGAAAAGTCATCTGGCCGAAAGGCGTAATCTGAACCTGTGTAACACCCTCGACTCTTATCTCGACGGGGTCTTCAAGCGCTACAATACTTTTGCCGGGAAAACTTTTCAGAATAAATCGCAGAAGCGATGCCAGTGTTGTGCTTTTTCCGCTGCCCGCCGGGCCGGTAAGCAAAAGCAATCCCTGGTTTTTAAATGCGATGTCCTTGAGTTTTTTATACACAGGCTTTGAAAAACCTAACTGCTCCAGCTCTGTCAGTTCTTTGTGCTGATAAAAAATTCTTACAACAGCTCTCTGTCCGTAAATTGTGGGAAAGACCGCCAGCCTTTCATCAAGAACACCCTGATTGCTGTGGCCGGTTATCTCGATTCGGCCTTCCTGTGGTATGTCGTTTCGATAGGTCAAAAGCCCGCCCAGCACTTTTAATCTTGCGACAACATTTTCAGACAGAAACTTCGGCAGTTTTTCCACTTGATTAAGAACACCATCAAGCCTGTATTTGACAACCAGTTCGCTTTCCGTCGGCTCAAAATGGATATCGCTCGCCCCCGCCTTCATCGCCCCTTCCAGAAAATCATCAACTAAAGCTGCAACATCCTGAGCTTTATTTTGAGGATTTTCAGGGTCTTTATTTTCTATTTTTATGTCCATTATTCTCGCAATTATAGATTTCTCTGAAGGATAGACGCAAGTTTGTTCAAAATGTTAGCTGGAAAATTGAAGTTTTTTTGAATTTTTTTAAGATTTTGGATAACATAAGGGTATCCTGCACGTCTTTTACAGAGGACATCGATGATAAGTAAGGCGGAAAGTTACAGGCTGTTATGGGATTTTGCCCTGCCGGCGGAGTCGCTGACTGCGTCTGGGAAATGGGTGCTGGGTGCGATGCAGTCTGAGGGGCCTGAACTTATTACGATGTTATGGCGGATACTCGGCAATGAGCAGGATGTTTGTGATGCATATCAGGACACTTTCTTGCACCTGGCTCACTGTGAAAACGGTATCAGGCCGCGGAACATCAAGGCATACCTTTTCCGTTCGGCAAGCAACACGGCAATTTCAATTTTAAGGCGCCGGCTTATCGAACAAAAAAATCTGCCCGATGTTGCCGCCGCTGCGAAAACTGAAACGACAGCGGATGATTTGGACTCGCGCCGCCTGCAACTGCAGCTTCGATACAACGTTGCTAAATTACCTCAATATTTGCGGGATGTTATTACCCTGCATGATTTGGCTGAATTTCCGTATGCACGGGTGGCAAAGATACTCTCAATAACCGAAACCAGCGCAAGAGTCTACAGGCATAAAGCGATACAATTATTAGCAGTATGGATGAATAAAGAAGAATAAAATGAAAAATAAAGAAACAACAAATTGTAAGGATATAAGAGGCCGGCTGAATAAAATAATCAGCTGTTATTTAAGTTTTGACGCAGCATGGGTTCAAAACCATATTGTCAATTGTCCTAAATGCCAGAAGCGTTTTTCTTCTGTCGGCAGGGTATACCTTGCTCTATCTCTTTTAAAATCCAGACCGCACCAGCTTGATTTATTAAGACAGGCCAATATCCAGACGATTGATACCCTCGCTCATTCAGTGCGTCAGCACCATAAGGCTGATAAATTAAAAATTGCCCGGCCTGAGCCAAAATTTATCGAAAGATTATCGCCTTTGAAAGGTTCTCTTGCAAATACAGCGGCTTGTATTGTGATTCTGTTTCTTGCCAGGATGGGTATTTTCAATTCGATGGAAAAATTCCAGGCCGACAGCCAAAAGGCAATTGAACATTACTATGAAAAACAGGTAGGCCAGGAGCTCTCAGACGAGATTTTCTCGACTCGACTGAGCTCGCCGAAGTCAATCTGATTTTTTGCGTTTTGCCATTTCGTCAAGGCCGCTTAAACACAATTGAGACCAGGTTTCCATTGTATGACGAACCTGCTGCAATTGGGCCGGCGTCATAAAAGTTATTTGCGTAATCATCTGTTCTTTCCTGGCGACCTTTGGTTCGTCCAAAGTCCAAAAGTGAACTATGCCGAGATGCACGCTGCCGACCTCGTTGGATTCATCATTGAGCATCGCAACTATAGAGTCAGTATGACTCGTTTCAACGGATATCTCCTCTGCTACTTCGCGCTCAACTGCGGCAAGATAAGTCTCGTAAAAATTGGCATTGAATAACGGCATATCGTCAGCCGGATTTATATGCCCGCCTATCCCGATGGACCTTTTTGCAACAAGCCGCTCTTCGCCGGCGCGAGTGCCCCTGATATAAGTGAGGTATTTACCGTTATGGCTCATTATCACATAAGGAATAAGCTGCTTAAAAGATGGGTCTTTTTCCACTTTAGACCTCGGCATAAAACGCGGAACACCTGATACAAAGAGCTTGCGGATATATTTATCTACGTCAAATTGCAGCCCCTGGAATATCCCGATATCCTCGAAAATTTTTCGCTCGACAACCAATACCTGCTCTTGCCCGGCCATTCATATTCCTTTGTTTAATTTCGAGTTTAAAATCTTCGCGACCACTTGCGGATTTGCCGTGCCTTTTGTCTTTTGCATTACCTGCCCCATTAAAAAGCCGTGTGCTTTTTTGCTCTTTTTATCGCCGCTCCTGGCATCTTCAACAGCCTGCGGATTTATCGCTATCACCTCATCGACGATTTTTTCAAGCTCGCCCTCATCACTTTTCTGCAACAGATTAAGTTTCTCGGCAATCTGAGACGGCAAGCTGTCATCTTGTGTCATTTTTTCAAAGATTGTAACAGCAGCCGTTGCGCTGACCTGACCTGCACCAACTATTTTTGCAAGCTCCGCAAGTCTTTGCGGACTTATTCCAAGCTCTGAAACTTTGCAGTTCTTTTCGTTTGCGATTTTCAAACCTGTCTGAGTGATAAGATTGCAAATTCTCTTCGCATCGCCGTCCACCTTTACCGCACTGTCAAAATACTCTGCCGTCGCCCTATCTGTCGTCAATACGCCAGCATCGTAATCGCTTAAGCCATAAGCGATTACAAAGCGGTTTTGCATCGTCAGCGGCAGTTCACAAAGTTTAGCTTTTATTATATTGAGCCATTTTTCACCTACGACAACCGGCACAAGGTCAGGGTCAGGAAAATATCTGTAATCGTGCGCCTCTTCCTTTTCCCTCTGCAGAACGGTAACTTCCCGTATATCATCCCAGCCAAAAGTCTTTTTGTTGCCGCTTTGCATCACCCTGCCGCTTTCGAGAAACTCATCGAGCTGTCTTTGCACCTCGAATGCCGCGCTTTTTTCAAGAGCCTTGAAGCTGTTGAGATTTTTAATTTCCGTTATGGGCGTTTTGTATTCGGTGCTGTCTTTTTTAATATGAAGATTCACATTCGGCTCAAACCTCATATGTCCTTTTTGCATATCCGCTTCGGAAACACCCAAAAATCGCACAATCCTCTGCAGCTCAACAGCAAGCAGTTTTACCTCTTCATCGCCGTTTATATCCGGCTCAGTTACAATTTCAAGCAATGGCGTACCTGCTCTGTTAAGGTCAACCTGTGAGTAATTTTCTGCCGTATGCAGATTTTTCCCCGCATCCTCTTCGAGATGAACTCTCCTGATTCTGATTTTTTTTACTTTTCCATCCGGCAGAGGAATTTCGATAAAGCCATTTGAGCCGATTGGCAAATCATACTGGCTAATCTGGTAATTTTTCGGCAAATCGGGATAATAATAGCTTTTTCGGTCCCATTTGGTAAATTCTGCAATTTTGCAGTTAAGCGCAGTCGCTGTAAGAATTGCAAATTCGACAGCCTGTTTGTTCATCACCGGCAGCGCGCCCGGCAGACCCAGGCATACCGGACAAACCCTGCTGTTCGGTTCTGCCGCAAAGATAAGCTCGCAGCCACAAAACATCTTCGTCCGCGTCGCAAGCTGCACGTGAATTTCCAAACCCACAATTATTTTATAATCAACATTTGTCATTACGTTGCTTTTTCAAACATTCTTGCAATCTGAAGTAGTTTTTTTTCTTCAAACGCTGGAGCAATTATTTGCAATCCTATTGGTAATTTATTTTTATCTAACCCGCAGGGAATACTTATGGCCGGCACACCTGCAAGATTTACAGCGATGGTATAAACATCCGATAGATACATCTGCAATGGGTTTGCCGTTTTTTCGCCGATTTTAAATGCAGTTGTAGGGCTTGTCGGCATTATGATACAGTCGGCCCTTTCGAACGCAGCGGTAAAGTCATTTCGGATAAGATTTCGCACCTTCAGGGCCTTTAGGTAATACGCATCATAATAGCCGCTTGAAAGTGCATAAGTTCCCAGCATAATTCGTCTTTTAACTTCCGCACCGAGCGCTTCGTTGCGAGATTTGGTATAAACCTCGACATAGTCGGCGGAATTTTGGGTTCTGTACCCGTAATGCACGCCATCATAGCGAGCAAGGTTACTCGATGCCTCAGCGGTAGCTATTAAATAATATGCTGCTATCGCATATTCAGAGTGCGGCATTTTTATTTCAATAATTTCAGCGCCGAGTTTTTTATAAACCTCGATTGCGCCTTTAACGGTATTGACAACTTCGCTGTCAGCCCCTTTAAATAACTCGGGCACAACAGCAATTTTTAATCCTGTCACAGGTTTATCGACTTTTTCGAGCCAGTCGCAAAGCGGTGCGGTTTTCTCATCAACGCTTGTACTGTCCTTCTCATCATGCCCTGCAATGACATTAAGCAAAAGAGCACAATCAGCGGTATTTTTTGCCAAAGGCCCAATCTGGTCAAGACTTGAACCATAAGCTACAAGTCCATATCTTGAAACTCTTCCATAAGTAGGTTTTAGTCCTGCAATTCCGCAAAAACTTGCCGGCTGCCTGATGGAGCCGCCGGTATCTGAGCCGAGAGCCGCAAAACACATTTTTGCCGCCACTGCAGCGGCCGAGCCGCCGCTGCTTCCGCCCGGCACACGCGAAGGGTCCCACGGATTGACCGTCTTTTTAAGGCCTGAATTTTCAGTGCTTGAACCCATTGCAAACTCATCGAGATTTGTCTTGCCGATTATAACAGCATCAGCAGCGAGCAATTTTTCAATTACCGTCGCATTATAAGGCGAGCGGAAATTTTCAAGTATCTTCGATGCACAGGTAGTTGTGCCGAAGGTTGTGCACATATTGTCTTTAACAGCTATCGGCACACCTGCAAGAGCACCGACAGGTTTGCCTTTGCTGATTTTTTCATCAATTTCTTTTGCTTTTTTCAGAGCATTATCTTTGAAAGTGCTCAGAAACGCGCCGATTTTAGCATCGCGTTTTTCTATCTGCGCAAATACTGCCAGGACGGCATCGCTGCTTTTCACTTCGCCTTTAGTAATTAAGTCCCGCAGTTCTCTGCACGTAAGTTTTAGAATATCTTTGTTCATAATCAGCCGTCAGAATCCGCTCGGCTCTTCCAGGATTTTCGGCACAAGGAAAAACTGCTCATCTCTGTCCGGGGCATTTGCCAGAGTCTTTTCCGTGCCAAGTGACTGTTTAACTATATCTTCTCTAAGGCAGTTGTTTATCGGCAGGCAGTGAGCCAGCGGCTCAACGTTTGCCGTGTCGAGCTGATTGAGCTTTTCCACATATTCAAGTATTGCACTCAGCTGAACGGCAAACTGAGCAATCTCAGCTTCGCTTAGCGCCAGCCTGCTCAGCTTTGCAACCTGCTTTACCTGCTCGATATCTATCTTTTTCTGACCCATAGTTTTCTCTGCTTTTTTATACAGTACTTGATTAACACTGAATTTTCAAGTATTGACCCCGCACCTTCAAATATTTAATTGTCCGGAATTAAAGAAGGTGCGGGGTTGACAATATCGTTTTATTAAAGTATTTTCACAAAGTTAATTAAAGACAGGAAACAAATATGGCAAAGGAAATCAAGCTGCCGCGGTTCGGCGAAACGATGGTAGAAGGGACTATCGTAAACTGCCTCGTTAAAGTCGGCCAGAAAGTCAAAAAAGGCGATTATCTATTCGAAATTGAAACCGACAAGGCAACATTCGAAATGGAATCACCCGATGAAGGCTTTGTCAAAGCAATTATCGCTCAGCCGGGCCAGACCCTGTCGGTCGGCCAGGTCATTTTAATCCTCGGCGAAGAAAATGAAAAAATCTCCGCTAGGGGATGCCTTACGGCAAATATAGAAAAAACCATCAGTAAAAAAACAACCGCTGACGCACCGGCTGAAAAAACACCAGCAGAAAAAATAACCCCCGCCGATTTAACGGCTGTCGCACAGAGTCAAGCCGGCTACAAGCTCGGCCAGAAAGTGCCGCTGAGCAGAATGGCCAAAAAACAAGCTGAAAAGATGCTCCAGTCAAAACACGAGAAACCCTGCTTTTATCTCAATATCACTGTTGACGTAACTGAACTTGCCGCGTATCGCGAGAAACTGAATAAATCCGCCGATATCAAAATATCATTAAACGATTTTTTAATGAAAGCCTTGTCTCTCGGCCTTGTGCAATGGCCGATTATGACAGGTCATCTTGAAGGCGATTCAATCCTGCTCGCCGATTCGATTGGTATAGGTCTTACCACAGCTACCGATAAAGGGATGGTTGCCCCAATTGTAAAAGACGTTGATAAAAAGAACCTCGCCCAGATTGCACAATACAGAACCACCCTTATCGAGCGTGCCAAGGCGGGAAAACTTACGCCGGATGACCTCGAAGGCGGTTGTATCACCATAAGTAATCTCGGCTCGCTGGGTATAGATTCCTTTATCCCCATCGTTATACCCGGCCAGTGTAGTATTCTCGGCGTAGGGAAAATAACTGATACCTGCGTATCACAGGACGGCCAAATGGGCGTTCGCAAATTTATGAAGATGACGCTGGCCGTTGACCACCGAATTGCAAACGGCGCGGAGGCAGCACAATTTTTAAGTTATGTCGGAAAACTATTGGAAGAACCGGAAAAACTAATTTAGCCACAGAAAAAAATATCAGAATTGGGCTGTAAAATGATTAGTTGACGAGCTAAATTTAGTGGTTACAATAATCGAGGCGGCGAAAGATAATCGGGAGATTATTTATGACAGAAACAGAAATCCGGCTGATTTTGGATAGGATAGTCAGTAAGATTGCTGAAAATTCAATGACGGAAAAAATCATTCTCTTTGGCTCATGGGCAAAAGGGGCTGCGACAGATGACAGCGATCTGGATTTGCTTGTGGTTATGAATGTTCGAGGTTCAAAACGGCAGGAGGCTATTAAAATGGATTTGCTTCTTGAGGGTATTCCACTGCCGACGGATGTGATTGTGGTAACTCCTCAGGACATTGAAAAGTATCGCAACTGCCCCGGTACGATTATCCGCCAGGCTGTGCAGGAAGGCAGGGTGTTATATGAACGGGCAGCCTGACAGAATTAGTGAAGTAAAAAAATGGATTGATAAGGCAGAGCATGATCTTATGGCGGCCAAGCATATGATAGAATTGGCCGATTTAACAGATATTGTGTGTTTTCATTGTCAGCAGTGCGCGGAGAAACACTTAAAGGCTTTCCTTTTTTTTAATGATGTTCACTTCCCCAAAACACATGATTTGCGACTATTGCTCGAACTGGCTCAAAAGCATTGTCAGCTTGAACTAAAATTATCAGATATTATTCCACTGAACCGTTATACTATTGAAGGACGTTACCCGGGCGATTAGGAGCCGATAAGCAAAGAAGAAGCTCTTAATGCCATCGAAATTGCCTCATCTGTTCGAGACGAGGTTAGATTAATGCTGCAGGATGAATTGTTTCGCAATCCCTGAAATTTAACACAGCCGCTCTGTGGCTCTAATCAGCTTTTATAAGTTTTAAAATCATCGGCGCCGTTCTCATCGGCCTTTCAAGGATATGTGTTATATACTCAATCAAAAGATTCTGCATTTCAACAAGCACTTTATTATCACAGCCTGGAATCTTTGCCGACCGGTTTAAACATTTGGCACATTCGCCGCTTATCTTCTTTTTATCAACAAAAGCAGATTCGCAGTCCCGGCAGACAAGGCCGTTGGCCGATGAGCTGAAGTAAAACTGCTGCCAGTTGTCGGCGAATTTCCTTTTGCAGTTCGCGCAGCAGTCGCAAAGAGGTTTTGAGCCTGACTGGCCCAAAAGAGCAAGCTGAAAAAGTACCAGATATGGTAAAACCTTGTCATCGGGATTGTCTTCGAGCCTTTGCAAAAAAACAATCGCTTCATTAAACATCGCAGGATGGGGGTCAAGTTCTTTAGTAAACAAATTTAAAAGCTCGCAGGCATAAAGTGCACAGTTGAGTGCAAAAAGTTTCTTGCGCAGCGCAAAACCGAAAAAAGTCGGATTAAACTCGGTCAGGGCGCTGAGTTTTTCGCTGTCTTTGAAAGAAAAAACCATATCCCCGGCAGAAAAAAGCTCGACAGGTCCGCCGAAAGACGATTTGGGCCTTTTTGCACCTTTGGCGATTACATTCAGCTTGCCCGTATCGGCGGTAAAAAAGGTAAGTATCTGAGAACTTTCAGAATAATCTGTTGTGCGAATACAAATACCTTTGTCTTTTTTCAGCATTGGAGCTTATCTCTTGCGATTATATACTATGCCATAACCAAACTTTTGCAGTATATCGTCTTCAGTTTTATGCATTTTCGCCGCTTTGCCTGCCGTAGAATCATCGAAACCAAGATTGTGAAGAAGACCGTGCAGTAAATAAAGTGCAAGCTCTGATTCGGGCTTATGGTCTCTTGTCTTTGCCTGCCGCTGCGCCATCTCGGCGTTCACCGCAATATCAAAATTATTTAAACCATCCGCCTTATCAGAAAGGTCAAAACTTATAACATCGGTAGTACCAGTCTTGTTCAAAAAATTTCGATTCAGCTTCGTTATTTCCTTGTCGTCTAAAACGATAAAATTTATCCGAGCTTTTCTTGTCCCGAACTGCCCGGTAACTTTTTGAACCATCTCAATTATCTTATGGCGGTCAAAACGAACAGTATCACAGCTAATATTTATATTAACTGCGATACTTGTCCGACAAGGCGGATCGGATATGACGTTTTTGTCAGGTGTTTTCTTTTTCATTCTCATCGGCCTGCTGGTCTTGCTCAGCAGGTTTCGGATAAGCAATACGGCCGTGGTGATGAGCTGCAAGACTTTTCGAAAGCGATTCTTCTATCCTGCTCAGCTCTCGCAACGTAAGTTCGCACTCGTCGAACTGACCGTCCTGCAACCGCTTCATAGCCATACTGTGAATTACCGTCTCTATCTTCATAGGCGTTATTTCTGTAAGAGCACGCACTGCTCCTTCCACTGTGTCGGCAAGCATAACTATCGCAGCTTCTTTTGTCTGCGGCCGCGGGCCGGGATACCTGAACCCCGCTTCCGTCGTCGGCGAAGTCCTGCCGTCGGCCTTTTTCTTCGCCTCCTCGTAAAAATACTCTATAAGCGTTGTGCCGTGATGCGTCTCAATAAACTGTATTATCACCTCAGGCAGCCTGTATTCCCTGGCCATCTCGATGCCGTCCTTGACATGGCCGACAATTATCAACTGACTCATAGCCGGCGAAAGCTGCTCGTGCCGGCTTGCGGTGCCCATCTGATTTTCAATAAAATAACGAGGCTTGCCGATTTTGCCGATATCATGATAATAAGCGCCCACCCTGCACAAAAGACCGTTTGCTCCGATAGCCTCGGCAGCAGCCTCTGCAATCGAACCTATAAGCAGACTATGGCTGAATGTGCCGGGGGCTTCCATCGCAAGTTTCTTCAGCAGCGGCTGATTGGCATCGCTGTAATCCAGCAGAGTCATGCTGGTAGCAATTCGGAAAACCTTCTCAATCAGGGGCAATATCGCCTGGATAATTACACCTACAAAAATCGTCGCTGCCGCCATCTTGCCGGCAAAAGCAAAAAGCGAAACAGATAAATTCCTCTCGAAAAGACCCGCAGCGAAACAAACAACAAAAACCGCTGCACCGGCAAAGGTGCCTACTTCAAGAAGTTTTATGCGGGTTCTTACTTCCTTGAGCAGAAAACAACTCGTCAGAATTCCCGCAGCCATCGTTAGGAAAAGGGCAAAATCGGTTTCACGGCCGACAGCAAAACAAACGAACGAGGCAAAAAAAAGACTCATCCCGATTGCAAACCGCTGGTCATAAGCAATAGCCAGAATTACAGCACAAGCTATCGAACAGGCTGCCGCCAGATAAACACCGTTCGGGAAAAAGGAGCCGAGCCTTGCAATGGCCAGCAGCAAAATAAACAAACCGCAAAGCGCAAAAGCCTTCAAAGGGTTTTTGATTATCCCGTAATTGTAATGATAAATATATACCGCCATTGTGAAACCTGCGCCGATAACAATTAAACATACCGAAATTATCTGCTGCCAGGGGCGAAAACCAAATTTGTCCTGACCGGTAACAATACTTAAAAGAAAAGAGCATACCGCAATAAAACCAATAAGCATCAGAACTGCCGCGGGGACACCGCTGTTGATAAGTTCGCTTATCCTGGCGAACCTCTCGGCTGCAATGGTCTCCCTGAACTGCTTGCGGCGCGGACTTATTTTTTTGAGTATTGCCATAAACTATTGATTATGCTTTTTCTTTTTTGCTTCGTAAGCCACAACGATATCCTGCACAAGACTATGCCTTACAATATCGGTATCATCAAGACCTATCAGGGATATTCCTTCTGTGCCGGCAAGGGTCTCCATCGCGTCGAGCATTCCGCTTTTTTGACCTCTGTCCAGGTCCACCTGAGTAACATCGCCGGTGATAATCATCTTCGAACCTCTGCCCATCCTTGTCAGAAACATCAGCATCTGAGTAGCAGAGGTATTCTGCGCCTCATCACAAATAATACACGCCTCATTTAACGTCCTGCCCCGCATAAACGCCAGTGGAATTACCTCTATTATATCCATCTCCATCAGCTTGCGCATCTGTGAAAATTCCATCATGTCCTCAAGACTGTCGAATAGCGGCCTTAGATACGGATTAACTTTTGCCTGCATATCGCCGGGTAAAAACCCGAGTTTTTCACCTGCCTCGACCGCGGGGCGAGCCAGCACTATCTTTCGTATCTGTTTTTTTCTCAACATTGAAACGGCAACAGCAACGGCAAGATACGTTTTGCCCGTCCCGGCAGGACCGGTGCAGAAAGTCAAGTCAAAATTCAGCATTGCCTCCATGTAACGGCGCTGGCCGCGAGTAAACGGTTTTACTATTCTTTTCGGAGAATAGACCTGAATACCAAAGCCTTCATCAGGCTCAATACTGACCTCTACCTTGCTTATCAGACCGATGATATCATTGGCGTTCAGTTTACCGAATCTGGTCAGTTGATTCTGCATCAGCTCGACCACTTTTGCAGCCTGGCCGACTTCCTCGTCGCCTCCTTTAAGGATAATTTCATTGTCCCTTGCGACAATCTGAACGCCGCAGCGGGCACGCAATATCCTTAAATGCTCATCGCCGGGGCCGAAAAGCTCCAGCCGACTGCCCGCAGAATCTAATTGTATCGTCTGCTCCATTTATGGTGAGCCTGTCGAAACCATTATTTAATCAGCATAAAAAACAAATACGCAAATACGGCCGTGACAAGCGGTGAGTCAATAACATCCAGCACTCCGCCGAAACCGGGTACAGAGTTTGACGCGTCCTTTTGCTCGGCGGCACGCTTTAGCATCGACTCAGCCAAATCTCCAAGTTGACCCAAAAAGGCAAAAATTACACCGAATAAAATAGCCTGCCACAGCAGCATTATACCAGATAAATACGCAAATATCGAGGATACAACCAGGGCAAAAACAACTGCTCCAGCCATACCTTCCCAGGTTTTTTTAGGGCTTAAAACCGGCGAAAACTTGTGCTTTCCGAAAAGCCGGCCTGTCGTATAAGCCCCTATATCTGCACATTTTACGACAAAAATGAACATCAAAAATGCAATCGGGCCAAAATCAATCCTTACCGCAACAATGAAACTCGTCAATGCTCCAAGATAAATCAAGGCAAGCAGATTGGCGCCGCAGTTTGCAAATGCCCCGACGGCTGCATATTTAAGGCCCTGCCACAAGAAAACCGCAAGAAGGGCAAAACTAACAACAAAGATAAAAAAAAATGCGGCAAATTGATTTCTGTCGGCAAAAAACTGCGACCAGTACCAAACCGTAGCCAGCAGAATAGTACTTATGATTGTAACGGACAAAGAGATTTTCGCACCGGCGAACCTTACCAGTTTAGCTAATTCAAGATTTGCGGGAACAGCTACGATAATCAAAAAAATCGCAAGCAGCGTTGCCTGTACCGGTGCATCGGGTTTTTGTGCACTTATGCTGCCGTCAAGCCAGGCATCAAACAATACCAGCGCAATAAAACCGATGGTCATCAACGTGCCAAAAATCAATCTGTATCGAAGCATAAAATAATCTCTGAAAAACTCAGTTATTCCACGAAAGGTTTAATATCACCCAGACGCCTGGCACGTTTCGAATACTCGATTACAGCCTTGTCGAGGTCCTCGGCAGTAAAATCGGGCCACAGCGTATCGGTAACGTAAAATTCCGTATAGGAGAGCTGCCACAAAAGAAAATTGCTCAAACGTTTTTCACTAGAGGTCCTTATAAGCAAATCAGGGTCCGGCAGACCGGCACTATAGAGATTTTCACTTATGCACTGTTCATCAATTTGTTCAACCTTCATTTTGCCGTCGACGCAGTCCCGATAGATTTTTTTTATCGCATCGACTATTTCTTCCCGGCTGCCGTAATTTAGAGCAAGGGCAAGTGTCAAGCCCGTATGCTTTGAAGTAATTTCTACCGTCTTGTGCAGTTCCCTTACAAGTTTGGGCGGCAGCTTTTCAGTTCTGCCGAGGTGTATGAGTCTGACGTTATATTTCTTGAGGGTTTTTCTTATGCCGGCAAGGTATCGTGTATAAAGCTGCATAAGAAAATTAACCTCCAGCTTCGGCCTTTTCCAGTTCTGCATACTAAACGAATAAAGGGTTATACACTCCAGGCCGAGATTAACGCAGTGAAGCACAATCTTTTCTACTACCTTCGCACCCTGCCGGTGTCCCTGGAATCGCTTAAGGCCGCACTTTACAGCCCATCTGCCGTTGCCGTCCATTATTATCGCTATATGACGCGGCATCTTCTCTGTCTCAATGCCGAGCCTTTTTGCCGCTGCGATGCGATTTTCCTGTAACTCTGTTTTCTCCTTAGGACCCAAAATTTATTTCCTGAAGATTGTCTGATTCCTGCCGGCGCCTACCCCGATAATCGTTACAGGCAGACCGAGAATTTTTTCAACGGTTTCAATATATTTTCGCCCCTGCTTGGGCAACTCATAGAATCTGCCGGCCTGTGTGATTTCTTCGCTGAACCCCTTAATAGTTTCGAATCTGCACTTTACCTTTGCCAGTATGTCGATATTCGACGGAAACATCCTGACTTCTTTGCCGTCGATTGTATAACCCGTACAAATCTTAACCTCTTCAAGGCCTGCAAGCGTATCGAGATGCATCATTGCTATTTCATTTATTCCGCCGATTTTCGCAGCGTATTTCACCACCATAGCATCGAACCAGCCGCAGCGTCTGGGCCGGCCGGTAGTCGTGCCGTATTCATGGCCTTTGTCGCGGATATATTGGCCTATTTCGTTGTCAAGCTCAGAAGGAAACGGCCCGGCTCCCACGCGGGTCGTATAGGCCTTGACTACGCCGATGAATTTATTAATCATCTGCACCGGCACACCGCAGCCTGGCCCGACGCCCAGCGAACTGGCATTTGAGCTTGTAACAAATGGAAACGTCCCGTGGTCAAGGTCGAGAAGCGCACCCTGGGCGCCTTCAAAAAGAATTTTTTTGCCCGATTCAATCTCCTGATGGAGATATTCAGTGGTATTGCAGACATGTTTTGAAAGTCTCTGCGAGTATACTCTGCATTTCTCAAAAATATCCGCCGTTTTGATTGGTTCGGCATTATACAGGGCCGCGAAAATCTTGTTTTTGTAATCGACTATTTTCTCAAGCTTTTCACGAAGTTTTTCGAGATTGAGAAAATCGGCCATCCTGACCGCGTAGCTCCTGCCTACCTTGTCGGAATAGCAGGGACCTATTCCGCGAACCGTAGTGCCGATTTTGTTGTCGCCCAGCGATGCTTCCCTTAGTCTGTCTTCAGCCTTGTGGTAATCGAGCACAACATGTGCGCCTTCACTGATAAACAACCTGCCGTCAAGCGTTATGCCTCTTTGAACCAGACCGTCAATCTCCTCTATCAGAACCTCAGGGTCAACAACGACGCCGTTGGCGATAACACAGATGGTCTTGTCTCTGACCGCTCCGCTTGGCAGAAGATGCAGCGCAAATTTCTTGTCGCCGATAACAACCGTATGGCCGGCATTCGCCCCACCGCCATAGCGGACTACTATATCGTTTTTCTCGGCAAGAATATCCACAACCTTGCCCTTGCCTTCATCGCCCCATTGCAGTCCTACTACGCAGGTATTCATAACGATAATTCCTCAAAAAACCGCCAATGTTCACTAAATGGACATGATATTGTGGTCAGCTTGTAATTTTCGACACAAGCAATTCAAGAACGGCATCAAGATTATCATAAGTGCGGCTACTGATTTTACGCTGTGATCTCCCGCCGTCAGGCAACTTGTACTCTATTATAAAAAAACCCTTTGATTTATAATTATCTTTTATGCCCTCGATTGAATTATACGGTATTCTGTCCTTTTCGCTTAAGACAATCGCCTCACCATCAGCAACAAGTTTTTTATCTTTCACCTTCCAGTACCAAATCGCTATGACTGCCGCCGCTGCAAGAAAGACCGGCGGCGATTTCCGGTTAAAAACAAGCGTTGAGTCGGGTTTTCCAATATTTGTGTGCTTTTGGATAAACTTCTGGTTGTAATAGCCGTCGTATGCAAAATACACTGCAAAAGCCAGCAGCATCACAATGTATATCTTTAAATTCGTTTTTTTATACTTGCAGAATGGTGCAACAACCGCCATTTTAACCTCCAAAAAATCCTTTCCTGTTTTTCTCGTTATCTCCTGTGCGCTATGGCATTGGTCAGAGACATCACAAAATTCGGCACAATTTTCTCATCCATAAAATCAACCGCCTGCCCGCATAGCCTGTCAAAAGCGTCTTTAAGGTCAAAATCCTTGCTGGGACGCGGATACTGTCTTATCGTAAGATACAGACTTATGGGTTTATCCTCGTCGAATTTTTTACTGCGGATTTCAGATTCATCCGTTCGACAGTCCACCGTCAGTCTGGCGCGAGTCATACAATCATCGTCAAGCGCGATTACTACCGCAGGAGAAAGGTTGAGAGGTCCTGCCCCGGCACAATCGAAAATCTTGGCAAAGGCCGAACCGCTGAACAAGGCCTCGGCTATTATCTCATTATGATTGCCCGCACAATCAAAATCCATCCCGAAGGTCAAATCGACGCTGTCAACATCCAGGCCTCGCACCCCAAGCATATATGGCACAAGGTCGATTATCGCCTTCGGCAGCTCGAAGGCCTGCTGGAAGCTTTCAGGATTCACAATACCTGCTCCCACCCGGTCGACATCGACGCCGACCCAGCGGTTTCGGCCGGATTGCGGGTCCTCTTCAAGACAATAGCCGGCGCCGCTATCCCGACTCAGGGCCTTCATCGAAGGAAACTGTTTGGTTATTCTTTCAAAAAACGTAAGCAGAGTCTCCCTTTCACTCGGCAGGTCGAACCGGGTATTTATGTACATATCGACATAAAAATCATCACACAACGAGTTATAACTAATTGACATAAGCCTCGCTCCATAAAATCAGTACAGCGTTTCTATTTTCGCATAAAACACTGCTAAAAACAAGCATTAAAATTAACCCGTCTGGTTTTCGACATCCGGAAGCGACAATTCCGTCAAAATTGCCCCAATTACCGAGATTAGTGTAGAACTGAAACACAGCCACATCGCAGGTCCTGCTACCACCGACACAGACACACAGTCAGGCAGAAAACTCATCCACTTTATATAAAAAACAGCCGTTAAAAGTCCGCTGACAGCCGCACAGGCAAACCTCTTCAGTAGCGATGCCTTGCCGCAATATATAGTTGTAAGTATCCCGCAGACAAAACAAATCAAAACGCCGGCTATACCCAGATGCCACCTGCCAAAATACATCAGGATAGTTGAGGCCAAAACAGCTATCGGGATGATATGCCAAAATCGCCGCGGCAGGTTTTGGCGAAAAGCAGCTCTCGACCGCATCCGCCTGCGAATCGTCAAAGGCCAATTATAGCAAACACAGAATATCCAATGCTCAAACAGCGCACCTCTTTCACCAAACACCGGCACAATATGAACGGCATCAGTCGCCCAGTGCGCCGCCATAAATCTCGCAAGCGCAGGATACCGATACGTCACCTGAATAGGGAACGCCAAATAGCCAACTATCTTAAAAAAACTCACAAACAGGGCTATATTATAATCTTTAAAATTTCGTTCCCTGATTGCCAGCGATACCGTATAAATACCTCGCACCAGTGACCCCGGCGAAATCGGTAAAATATTAAATGCCAAAAAAATAGCGCCGACCATTTCAGCTCGTTCGATTGCCGGAACATCGGAATGGGTCAGCAGATAATATCCTGCCACCAACAGCCATGTAATTTCGGAAATAAACATCGTCATTAGATGAACCACCAGGCTGACCAGATATTTCTGAATAAAAGGCTCATCAATCTGGGAAAGAATGATATTAGCGTCTTCATCCGTAAGAATATGTTTTTTCTTGCCCTGCTGAACCATATCGCGAAGCCATTGAGAGCGGAGTTCGGCATTGAAATACAGCCTTACCGGCCTTACGGTAATGAAATAAAGTTTTTCTTTTGCAAATTGCCAATCGGTAAAAAACCTGTGCAGGGACGGAGAAATCAAAAGCAAAAACGGCAGATGATACAAAACTCGCCACGGCTGTTGTAAAAACTTTTCTGCTTTTGGCTGCGACAACCTGCCTGACCTGTGCCACGATATGAGCAGTTCAATGATTTTACCTTTAAGGGCTTTCTTGAAATATTCCAGATTAGTCAAAACACCAATGTAATGCCTTCGCCAACTATCATTACACCAGAACTTTCGCAAACAGCCGCCCAAAATCGGCAATAAACCAATCAAAAAGAAAATAAATGTCTTAAATCTGCTGCCGCGAAGTTTCCCAAAACCATTTTCGTCAATGATGTTTCTTACTTTCCAGCCGACAACGGCGCTGTCAAATATAGTCGTCCAAAGTTTACCGCTGTATAAAAGACGAATATGGTTGTGCGTAATGTCCGGCATAGAATTTCTATAAATATCCTCAGCGCGAGCGAGTTCTTCAAACAGCCCCTGCATATCACTGAAATATTCTTTATGGCTGTCGATGAAACCTTTCAGCTTATTTAAATCGCCTCTGTCGAACTGCACCAAAGAGCCGCGTTTTATGCCCTGAAAGATTAACTTTACATCGCCCGGGCTCATCGGCAAAAACGGCAGAAGCGCCAGCCCCGGCCGGAAATCAACCGCCACAAGACCTTTCTCCGGCTCAGACTGGGTATCAAGACGCTTAAGGCAGTTAGGCTGACTCTTGAGTGTTGTCCATTCATACTGCCGCGCAAATTCATAAGCGCCGACTTTGTGCAGCAGTTTTACAAACTTGTGCATAAAAGTGTATTTGGCGCGGTATTCAGGCGAACCGAGCTTTTGATAATCGACTCTTTTATTCTTTCGCCATTTCTTAAGCAAATCGACGTGCTCGTCCACTTCCAGCCGCCAGGTCCTGCCGTCAACCCATTCTCTCAATTCACCGCAGCTGCCTATCTGATTGTCAATAAACGTGCCGAAGATATCGACAATGCTTTTCTCATCGCCGAATCTTGTTTTTGCAGCCCTGCGGATAAATTTCTGCCACAGCGCCCCTGCCTTTGCCGCTGCAGGATTGACCTGAAGCTGAAATGGTGCGCCAAAGCCGACCCGGTAGAGAAAATTGCGGAACAGGTTACTAAAACCCCCAAGCGGAACCAGAATCTTCATTGCACATATCTTGCCGACAGTCAAATCAGGACAAACTTCCGGTTTGTTGATTTCGAGAATTTTCACCTTGTAAACCTGCCCTGCAAAGCCGCCGCCGACGAAATTTTCGATAATCAGCTTTACTTTAGCCTTTTCGCTGCCGCCTGCAGGCTCAAGGTCGTAAGAAAGTTCTGTGCCGCTCTCGTATCGACTGATATGAACAGGCCGAAAAAGCCCCAACTGCTCAAAAGCTGTCTGTAAACTTTTGCAAAATTCTACCGAATAATCCGACGCCATAAAATCCTTTTAAAGCGACGACTAATTAAATCTTAAATTTTCAATGCTAAACATCAAATTCACTTCGTGTCTTTGTGCCTTCGTGGCTCTTTTTACGAAATGATACTTTGCAGGAGGCAAATTTTCAATCCCGCACCTTCTTTCTGTTCAATTTTCTTTAAACCTGTTATAATTCTATTATCCTTTCGACTCTTCAAAAGATATACGTGATATATTGAATATTCAGAAGGTGCGGGATTCAATCTCTTATTGGAAAAATGTAAAAAGACATGAAACTATCTGCACCGATACCCCCGCCATAAGGCCTGCGACGATATCGTCGGCAAGGATGCCGCAAGCGCCTTTGAGCTGTTCGCATTCGCGTATCGGCGGCGGCTTTAGAATGTCAAAAATCCTGAAAAGCACAAAGCCGCCAATGGCAGTAACCAGAACTTTTTCGTCTATTACGGCAACAGGCAAAAGTGCCAATCCTTCTCCTGCGAGTTCATCGAGGACTATCCAGCCGGGGTCCTTTTTATCCTCCAGCTTCTCAGCTTCGCCGGCAAACAACAGACAAAAAACAGACGATACGACCATTACAAAGACAAGGAAAACAATAGCAATAACCGTTATCGGCCAAAAGTAATGAATAACCAGAAAAGCCGCCAGCAGCAGAAGGCTCGCCCACGTGCCGGGCATAAGAGGCAGAAATCCAACGCCAAAGCAGGAAAGAATGAGTTTTTTTGTATTCATAACGATTTTATCCAAGAACCTGTTTTCGGAAGTCCTTTAATAGGATACAGGAGAAAACCGTAAAAATCAAAAGGATTTAATAGGAGCAATTTACTGTACCGATAATTCTGGACTTATGTTATATTATTCTGATTGCCGAATAGGATTATATTGATTTGCAATTATAAACTAAAACTCATGGAAAACGAATCAGGCACAACAAACAATCCGTTTTTAAAATTGAACGTGCAGCTGTTTTTTCTGGCCCGTTTCGTGCGGATGTTTGCATACGGCTCTCTTTCGGTGCTGTTAGTTTTATATCTGGCTCAATTAAAACTTTCCGAGGCAAAAATCGGTTTATTGCTGACGCTTACGCTGGCAGGCGACGTCGCCGTATCTCTTTTACTGACCACAACAGCCGACCGTTTTGGCCGGCGGCGTACGCTGGCAATCGGCGCACTGCTTATGTTCATGGCGGGAATCGTGTTCGCCATGACAAATAATTTCGTGGTACTTTTGCTGGCGGCCACAATCGGCGTCATAAGTCCAAGCGGCAATGAAGTCGGTCCGTTCCTTTCCGTCGAGCAGGCCGGCCTTTCACAGGTAATCCCATTTAACCGCCGTACAAATGTTTTCGGCTGGTACAATCTGACCGGTTCTCTCGCCACCGCTCTGGGCGCTTTGGTTTCCGGAGCGGTAGTACAGGCAATCCGAAACGCCGGGGCGTCCGCGCTGGACAGCTATCGCGTTGTTATTTTTGGTTATGCCGGGACCGGTGTGATTCTGACTCTGCTGTCTTTGTGCCTGTCCGGCGAGGTCGAACTGCCGCCTAACAATACCGCCCCGCGGATGGCCGGGGCCCGCGTCTTTCTGGGCCTGCATCGTTCCAAAGGCATCGTAGTTAAGTTATCGGCTCTGTTCTCTCTGGACGCTTTTGCCGGCGGGTTTATAATGCAGAGCATCGTGGCTTATTGGTTTCATATCCGTTTTGGCGTTCAGCCGGCGACCTTGGGCATGATTTTCTTCTGGGCAAATATTCTGGCAGCGGTATCCGCCCTGACGGCGGCGGCGATGGCTTCACGTATCGGCCTGATTAAGACGATGGTTTTTACGCACCTGCCGTCCAACGTATTGCTTATACTCGTGCCGCTTATGCCCAGTATGCCTCTGGCCGTTCTTATGCTGCTCCTGCGATTCAGTATCAGCCAGATGGATGTGCCTGCCAGACAATCCTATGTCATGGCAGTGGTCGAGCCGGACGAACGTTCGGCTGCGGCCGGCATTACGGCTGTTGCTCGGAGCGTCGGCGCCGCTGTTTCGCCCGGCATTTCGATAATGCTGCTTGGTTCCATGCTGATGTCATTGCCGTTCTTCATCGGTGGCGGCCTGAAGATTATTTATGACCTGTTGCTGTACCGCGGTTTCGCTGCCAGCAGACCGCCGGTGGAAAGCCGGCCGGCCTGATTTCAGCCAGCCGCCAGGTTAACCATATTTTTGAAAGGAAATATTATGTTAAGATTTACTGTTATCTGCCTGATGCCGGCCGTTTTAGCGATGTTGAGTTTATCGGGGTGTCAAACATCTACAGAGGTAGAAAAAAACACTTTAAAAGTCAGCACTGTAACTATTGATTTCGGCAAATATACCATCGGCAAACTGCCGGACGGCTTTACAACAACCGTAACTAACGGCGAGCCGGGAAAATGGGTAATTGCCGATGCAAACGGAAAAAAAGTCCTCGCTCAGACCGATACCAGCCAAATCAACCCGCGTTTTCCGATATGTGTTTATGATAAGATAAGCATTAAAAATGTTGAGGTTACAACTGACTTTATGGCGGTATCAGGCAAACTGGACCAGGCTGCCGGCCTTGTGGCAAGGTATAAAGACGAAAATAATTATTATATAACTCGTGCCAACGCGCTCGAAGACAACCTGCGGCTATACAAAGTTGAATCCGGCAAACGGATACAGATTGCAGAGGCTAAACTGAAAACAACCGCTGGCGAGTGGCATAATCTTAAGCTGGAAGTCTGCGGAACGA
>Ga0315275_10000555_pt1 | contig 31165 bp, 32 predicted proteins | sample YL17G03_0_MG_FD_205557 | JGI IMG/M metagenome (GOLD analysis project Ga0315275, IMG submission 205557) | Sediment microbial communities from Yellowstone Lake, YNP, Wyoming, USA - YL17G03_0 | ecosystem: Environmental > Aquatic > Freshwater > Lake > Sediment | place: USA: Wyoming | collected...
TCGCCGTGTGGGCGAATGCGGTCGTCGAAAACTTGACTCTCCGCTACAGCGTCATCGCCGGCGCCCTCCTGCTCGCAGCCATCTTCTTCCACTATGGGGAAGTCCTCTTCTGGCACAAGCAAGTGTTGTTTTGGTCCACCGTGGTGGTCGTCATGTATTTCATGTTCAACGAACCGAAGAAACCCGTCTAACAAGAACCCGGTCTGTCTGGTTATCTGGTTTTTTTGTTTATCTGGTTCATCTGGTTAGTCCGATTCAAGCAAATAAACAAGACAAACCAATTATGGCTGATGTGTCATGGCGATGACGATTTCCGCCATCATCCCCACACTGAACGAAGAACGGACAATCATGGCCACACTGGCGCACACCGCCGCGCGCGGCTTCGATGAACTCATCGTGGTGGATGGAGGGAGCCTCGATCAGACCCCAGTGCTTGTCGAGTCATACAGGCGGAGGACTCAGCCCCCGGCGCACAGCCCTGTACGACTGGTGACCGCTCCCTGCGGACGCGCCCGCCAGATGAACGAAGGCGCAAAGGCCAGCCGTGGAGAAATTTTATTGTTTCTCCATGCCGACACACAACTTCCAGACGATGCCAAAACGATGATCGAGACGACGCTGGCCGATCAGCGGATGGTGGGCGGACGATTCGATGTCCGATTCGATCGCCCATCGATGTGGGCAACCATCATCAGCAGGATGATGAACTGGCGATCAAGGCTGAGCGGCATCGCCACCGGCGATCAGGCCCTGTTCGTGCGTCGTCACATCTTCGAACAGATCGGAGGCTTCGCCGATATGCCGTTGATGGAGGATATCGACTTTTCACGCAGACTCAAACGAAAGGGAACGACTGCGGCCCTCACCGCAACCGTGACCACCTCCTTCCGTCGCTGGGAGCGGCATGGACCCTTGCGGACAATCCTCTTGATGTGGGCACTGCGGTTCCTGTATTGGATTGGTATCAGTCCTTCGCATTTGCTTGAATGGTACAAAGCCGTCCGATAGATGGCCAGCTTGCGCGTGTAACATCGTTCGTGAAGCGCAAGCAACCGTAATGCTCAATGTTGAATGTTCAATTGAACATCGAAAATTGAACATTGAACATTCCTCAGAAACGCGAGATACGCCTCACGAGGAACGCGCTTTCAGGCGATTTTGTAACAAACCGTCATGAATAATGCAGGCTAGGGGTTAAGAGTGGCGAGCTTAAAAAGTAGACCATCACATTTCGCAAGACCGGCATCCTCTCCATCGCTTGACGCCTCACGCCTGACGCCTCACGCTGCTCTAGTTATCTTCGCCAAGGCTCCGATCCCGGGCGAGGTAAATACGCGGCTCTGCCCGCCGCTGACGCCTGACGAGGCGGCCACCCTGCACGGCAGCTTCGTCCTCGACATGCTGGAACGGACCACACTCGCTGCCGCAACACTTCAGCTTCCGTTCCATCGGTACCTGGCCTGCGCTCCTTCCTCTGAGCTTGTATTTTTCAAAATTATGGAAGAACGACAGGGCGTCCGCCTGTTGGATCAAGTAGGAGAGGATCTGGGCCAGCGGATACACCGCACCTGCGTCGACTTATTCGCCAAAGGCTACAAGCAGGTGATCATCGTGGGGACCGATGTCCCGACCTTGCCTCTGTCGGTGTACCACGAGGCATTCGCGATGCTGGGCCACTCGGACGTGGTCTTGGGACCAGCCCTGGATGGCGGGTACTACCTCATCGGCCTCACGCAACCGGCAGAAAAACTCTTTACCGGGGTGCCGTGGTCTACCGATCAAGTCCTCGCCGTCACACAACAGAACGCCAAGACACTGGGTTTATCTGTCGGACTCACCACCGCCTGGCGCGACGTGGATACGATCGCAGACTTGCAGGCACTCATCGCAGAGTGCCGAGAGGACAATAAGAAGCCCAAACAAGACCGGGCCTTCTCCATGCGAACAGCCGGCGCATTGCAGCTGCTCGAGACCAGACTGAAATCGAGATGACGGCGGAAAAACGATGAACGATGGGCGATGGACGAACGCTGACTCAATACGTTCTTAGTTCATCGCTTCACGTTCTGTACTCATCGTTGTTAAAGGAGAAAACCGAAGATGGCAGAGCGAGTGGCGCTCATCACAGGCGGGGCCAAAGGCATCGGACGGGGGATCGCGCTCGACCTGGCGGCACAACAGTGGTCGGTCGCTATCTGCTACCGCACGAGCGAAGCAGAGGCCACAGCCACAGCCGACGCCATCACCAGTCGTGGAGGCCGTGCACTCTCGATTCGCTGTGACGTGTCAGACCCCCAGGCAGCCAAAGGCCTCGTAGCTCAAGTCGAACAGCAGTGGGGACGGATCGATGCGCTGATCAACGGCGCCGGACCGTACCATCGCGTGAACCTGTTCGACGAAACGGCGGCAGGCTGGAATGAGATGTTCAACGGCAACCTCCATCCTCTCTTCTATCTGGCTCAAGCCGTCGCACCGGGCATGAAGGCCCGCAAATCCGGGCGCATCATCAATTTCAGCATGGCCAACGCCGATCAGATGATTGCTCAACCGGACGTCACGGCCCATTACATTGCCAAAGCCGGCGTCTTGATTCTGACTCGCACGCTGGCCAAACTACTGGCGCCTCACGGCATTACCGTCAATGCGATCTCGCCCGGCTTTATCGATTCAGGCAGTGCGCCGCCGGAAGAACTTGCCGGCATGACCAAACGCATCCCCGCCGGCTACATCGGCACAGTCGACGATACCGTGGCTGCCGTACGGTATCTACTGTCCGATGATGCGCGGTATGTGAACGGCGCGAATATCCAGATCAGCGGGGCATGGGGGATATGAAGGGTAGCCTGAGTCCCTTCTTGCTCGCAGAACGCGCACACTCAGAAGTATGCTCGTTCGATGCGCGCAGTCAAAGGGCACTTCAGGCCACCCTCTGGGTGGAGTAAGGAGGAGGCTCGATGGTCTTGTCTCTGTGCTCTCGCAACGCGCGACCTCTGATGGCCCTCGCCTGGGCTAATGGCACGTCTCGGCGGGCCGGTGGGTGGGCGGGTGAGAAGGTTGTGCGCAGTTGGGAACCAAACCAGGCCACCCCTTGAAGAGAAACGAGCGAGCTTGGAAGGAGTAGGAGAGGGCAGCCTAGATAATCTCCTGTGCTCGTGCAACGCGCGGTCTCAGAAGACCCTCGTTGGACACGCGCAGTGGGAGACCATCTAGCCCGCCCTCAAAGGAGAAGCTGGAAGAGCGGTGGTCGTTCGATGCGCGCAGTCAAAGGGCACTTCAGGCCACCCTTTGAGGGCATGTGAAGAAATAAAAAAGACAACCGGAGAAACGATTCGGAGGAGATGCCATGAAATCAGAAGAAGAGCGGACAGCACATGGTCGGTTCGTCCAGGCCTTACAGCACGAACATCTCACCTGTCCCAAGCCTGGATGCGGCGGGCTGATGAACGTCATCGATCTCACGCCACATCTTGCCCGTATCAAGAACTACGAAGCTGAATGCGAGCGGTGTCATACGAAAGAACAGATTACCGGGAAGGAACAGACGACCCCACCGTGGGACGTCGCCTCGATCACGATGATGGCCGAAGTGCATCTGCTCCACGAGCAACCCAGCTGCCCCTTCGACGACACCCCCATCACTTTTACATCACTGCCGAATCCTCGCCGCAAAGGCCGCTACCGCCTCTCCTGCTTCTACTGCGGCAGACATGCCGAAATGAATTGGCCGCCGCCGGAAGCAAAAATGTGAAGGGGAGGCGGGAGTGGTCAGGTGCCCTTCTTGCTCGCAGAGCCCCCACGATAAAACAGTGGTCGCTCGATGCGCGCAGTGAAGGGCAACCTCGACCACTCCCTTTAGTAGATGTTTGGAGCCGAGGAGGAGATAAAGCCTGATGATCTCCTGTGCTCGCGCAACGCGCGGCCTCAGAAGGATGGGGAGGGAGCGGCCAGGTGCCCTTCTTGCTCGCAGAACGCGCACGATGAAACGGTGCTCGTTCGATGCGCGCAGTGAAGGGCAACCTCGGCCACTCCCTTAACGAGAGATGAAGAAGATTGAAAGGCCCTCGCCAGGGCTAATGGCACGTCTTGGCGTGCCATTGGGTGGGAGGGTGAGAAAGCGACGCGCAGGTGAGGTTCAGCGTCCTCACCCCGCAGAAAGAGGGAGAGACAAGCGAGCTTGGAAGGACTATTCGAATGACAAAACTACGACCTTAATCAGGCCGAGCAGGTAAATGTATGATTGCAAGACCTGACTCTTTTATTCCCACGCGAGCAGTAATATCGCTCATCTGCATGATGTGTCTCCTGGCGGAGGCATCATTTGGAGCAGAGCCATCTTCGCGACCTCTAAAACTCACCGAAAAGGATATGGCTGTTCAGGTAAGGCAATTTGCTGCATTGCTCGAATCCAAGGAGTGTGAAACCCGATCGCGCGCGATTTTCGAGCAATTCCCAACAATCAAGACAATACCACGCCATATCTTCGAGCAAGAAAGTGCATCTGCTTCAGAGGTAGTAAAGTCAAAGGTTGCGGATCTTCTAGGAGCTCTTGAGCGAGAAGAGAAAGCAGGGAAAGAGTTTGAGACATTAGTTAAGACTTGGCTTTCTCCTGCTCTGAAGGCAGAAGCAGCCGAGAAGACCACCCGGTTTGTTCTTGCTAAAAACAATCTTCTCGCAGTCGCGAAATCAGAATCAGAGCCATTCATCCGGAGGAAAGCTGCAGTTGGTGTAATGGAATTCTTCGTTGACCAGTATGACGATCCTGATGGCGAAGCACGCCGTCAAGGACTGCCACTAGCGGAATGGAGAAGCGCGTTGACTGCGCTCCTTAAGTCTGAAGATGTGAGGCTTAGATCGCTCGTGGCAAGTGTACTAGGGCAATCTTCCACGTTTAGGGAAACAGATGAAGTCAAGATTATTGCCATCCTCATTCAATCACTGCGAGATGATGACCTTTCATCACGTGTTTTGGCTCAGAAAGCTCTGGCGCATATGACCAGCCAACGTTTCTGTATAGATCCGACTGATTCACCCGATAAACGGGAAGCCGGAATTCAGCAATGGGAGATCTGGTTGAAGGGAATGTCTCCTCTACCTGCTCAGCGATAGATTGTTGTCCCGTCCGAAAAGGAGTCATGGAAAGCAGGTGCGACGTGGGGGTCGTTGCTTGACTTGGCACCTAAGATTCCATTCTGCTTTGGAGCATGTTGATGTCGGATGCAAGTTCGGGGAAATCAGAATTTGGCTCTCAGCAGCTCAGAGCACCCTAAGCCGCACGACGCTTTGTTGCACGGCTGCTTGACCGCGATGTTGACGTACGAAGCCGACCGCGGGGTGCTTCGGCGTGCAACTTCAGTCCCAGCGCCCCTATGACTTTAAGGATGGTGTCGAAGTCGGGGCTCCGCTCACCGGAGAGGGCCTTGTATAGGCTTTCGCGGGACAGACCGGCATCCCGCGCAACCTGGGCCATGCCCTTGGCGCGGGCAATATCGCCCAGTGCTTTAGCGATAAACGCTGCATCGCCATCTGCCTCCTCCAAGCACGCCTCCTAACCAAAATTATTCATGAGCGAGTACCTACCCACGCTCACTGATTCTCTGCAGGATGTCTCCGTACACTGTTTTGCGGTGCCTGATTCCTAGAATCCAAACCTCATTCTCTTCAATCTTGTACACCACCCGATAGTCTCCAACGCGAAGCTTCCAGTAGCCTTTCAGGGTTTTGCGAAGAGGAGCCCCATACTGGTGCGGAGCATGAGTCAGCCGCGACTCGATCGCACCGGCTATTCTCCGATGGAGATTTCGTGGAATGCGAGGGATGTCTTCATCGGCAATGGCGGGATGGTACCGAAGCTCGAAGGGCACTTAACCCCCATTATTCATGAAAGTTTCTGCTGCAATCGCCGATCCGCTGCTACGACGAGCCTTCGGCCGGCGGGCTCGCCCTTCGGACCCTCCCCGTACTGTTGGGGACTGGCGCCCTTCTCTTTGGCGCCTGTACCCGTCTGAGGGGCAGCGGGACAGGCACCGCCGAAGACGGCGGAGCCAGTCCCCTGGCCTCCGCGCGCCGGTCTCGCGACGCGGCTCAGCGATTTCGCGACGAACCGTCATGAATAATGGGGGTTAGCGTCTCGATCGCTTGAGGTGTTCCCAAGTTTGCGAATGTGTCATGGCCTTGCTCCGGTCGAGCGTCTGCTCTCGATCTTTCGCCAAGCCAGCAAGCGCTCGGTCCTCTTCCGCCTCCAGCGCATCCTTGACGAGATCTCGCACTTTGAGCGACAGGGAGACGCCATCTCGTTTAGCCCAGCGGCGGAGCCCTTCGTAGACCGGCTCTTCCAGGACGACGTTGACGCGAGGATTGGTTGTAGGCATGGTGTTTTTTCCTCAGGTTTACGTGCGAAAAGAAGTGTAACACATGTGATGGACCTCGACAAGGCAGGAGTGTGGGACGCGCAACTGAACGTGTGCTCCCTGGGGATCGTTGTTTGACTCGACACTGAGATTCCCTGCTGCTTTGAAGCCTATTGATGTCGGTGGCCTGTGTGCATTTATCACCACCGGCCAACAGAACCACGACCTCGCGCCCGTGCTTCGTGTAATACACGCGTTGGCCTGGCTTGGTCCTCGCCTGCGCACGTCGAACGACCTTCATCCATCTAAATGATCCTTCCAAGCTTGCTCGTTTCTCTTTAAGGGGAGCAGTCAGACTGTCCTTCACTGCGCGCATCGAGGGAACACATTCTGATCGTGCGGCCTCGGCGAGCAAGAAGGATGGTCTGGCTGTTCCCCTCCCACCGCTTCATCGTGGGGGTTCCGTGAGCAGGGAGGACCGAGCCAGGCCACTCTTTCCTTCCCCTCCCAAGCCGCCGAGTGACAAAAATAACGAGGGCGACGGTTATGCTCTCACTGCGCGCGTCCAACGAGGGCCTTCTACGAGGTAATCGGTGCGTCTTGGCGCACTGAGCGTGGGCGGGTGAGAATATTCATGTTGCGCGAGCAGATCTCTCTTCTTTTTCTTCTCCCAACCGCTGCTGAAACCACAATAGTAGGCTGACGGACGGAAACGGAGGTCGCCCTCACCGGAGAGGGCGGGACACAACTTGCCGCAGCTCGCGACCGTTGCTCTTCGTGAGCAACGGCGAAGCGCGTACTGTTTGAGTCGCTTTGGACGAGTTTACGGGCTTCGAGCGATCAAGGGCTAGTTGGGTGCCCTCGAAGGTGCAGGCGGCGGAGTTTCCGCCCGCCGGCCTACTTTCCGAACGCTTTTTTCAGCAGCGGCTCTATCTCGCCTTTGGCCGCCATGGGATCGAGGATGTCGGTGTCGCCGTAAAACTGCCCGTCGATGAACACCTTGGGGAGGGTCGGCCAGTTGGTCATTTTTGCGAGCGCCTCTCGCTTGGTGGGTTGAGACAGGACGTCGATGAGTTCAAACGGGTACCCGTATTTGTCGAAGAACTGTATCGTCTCTCTCGTGAACCCGCACATCGGCATTTGTTTGGTGCCCTTGCCGTAGATCAAAATCTTGTGCGTGGCGACTTCCTTGTCAATTTCTTCTTGAATGGGATCTGCCATGGGTCGGCCTCCTTCTTTCTCTACGATGAATGTCGAACAAGGAACGATGAACGAATGCCGACTGAGTACTCCTCAGTTCATCGCTCAGCGCTCATTGTTCGTCTGCTGTGCGGGCTGTGAGTTCGAGCGCATGAATCCGCCTATCTTTCAATGGAATATCCAACGCCTGATAGATCAGTCGATGCCGATCCAGCAGATTTTTCCCTGCGAAGGCTGCCGAAACCACCACCACTTTGAGATGATCCATCGTGCCGGTCCGGTCCGAGACCGTGACCATGGCGTCAGGCATCATCCGGCGCAGGTATTCCGTCAGAACATCCGGCGTAATCATACCCCCTCCAATCTCATTGCTGTAAGAATACCTCAGCGCCAGACCCAAAGGCAATTCGGAGTCACCAGAACTAGCAGGATAGCCGAGCGAGGGTTCGAGGTTCGAGGATTTCGGAACTTCGAACCCAGAACTTCGAACTTCGGGTCGCGCCTTTCTCGCATGTCTCGCCTTTCTCGCCCGTCTCGCGCGTTGCGCGTCACGCGCCACGACCTCTGACGCTGGTGGTGGATTTCAGCACATGATGGTGGATATCAACCACGCATGGATACGCCACTTGAGCCCATGACTCCTCTTTGCAGGGAAATCTGAACCGTTTCCCTATAGCAATGCTGGCATGCGCATTGCGCTTCACGTGGGACAAGAGCAAGTGAGCCGACCATGATGCAACCACATCTTACTATCAACCAAGGAGGGTACCATGAGTGAGACTGAGTTCAAGTCTGGATTCTTCATGGGGGGAGAGGCCTGCGAGGGACGGGTGCTCGTGGTAGACGACGAGCCCGATATTCGAAAAATCGTGAAGATGACTCTGCAGAAAGCCGGCTATGAAGTCCTTGAAGCGGAAAACGGTGAAAAGGCGATCGAAGTCATCAATTCGGGCGAAAACCGGCTCCTCCTCGACGTCGTCATCTGCGACATTCGTATGCCAAAAATCAATGGAGCCGAAGCCGTCGCCTACTTCCGGAGCAACTACCCTCGCGTCCCGCTCATCGTGCTGACCGGCTTCCCGGATGCCGATATGGCGACATCCTTCCTCCGACAAGGAGTGGTAGATTATCTCGTCAAGCCGGTCGAAGGAGAGAAACTGAGATCGGCCGTCGCGCGGGCCATAGAACAGCGGGAGCTTGCAAAGCTGTGACAATGAGCCTCCATCCTGTCTTGTTCATATGGCCTGTCTGGTTTGTCTGGTCTCTCTGGTCTGTTTGGTCTGTCTCGTCTGTTTGGTTTCTCTGGTTCAAGAAACAAAACCAACCAGATAGACCAGATGAACCAGACAGACCGGGCTTGTCTCAGACGTGCCGCAATAGTTTTTCCGCAGGCTCCTAGTGCCATAACTCTCCATAATGGAGACCGCGTGAATGGAACGCTCTGACCATACCAAGGTCGCCATTCTCGGAGCAGGTCGCGGCGGCCGCGCACTGTTAGATCTGCTGCACCAAATCCCGTCGATTGAGATCGTCGGCATTGCAGACCGTAATCCCGATGCACCAGGACTGCCGCGCGCGCGCGAGCTTCGAATTCCTGTCACCACCGATATGCCCGACCTGATCAGCAACCATGGCGTGAGCCTGATCATGGATGTCACGGGTGATCCAGAGATGGAGGCGTATCTGCATGCCCACAAACCTCCTGCCGCAGACATCCTCAGTGGATCAGCCTCCCGGCTGCTGTGGAAACTGATTCAGCATGAATCCAAGCTTGAAGCCGAACTCCTCCAGTCAGAAAAGCTTGCGGGAATCGGCTCATTTGCTGCGGGAGTCGCGCATGACATCAACAACCCCCTGCAACTCATTTTGGGCCTGGCGGAAAACCTCGCAGAGGAACGCGACCTGGCCGCCGTCCACGAACAAGCCCGGGACATTATTGAAGCCGTCAAACGGACGAGCGCCATCTGTCGGGATCTCACCCGCTACTCACGACGCGCATCCCCCCACGAGGATGTGCTGGTGTCTGTAAACGAAAAGCTGGACGAGGCGCTGAAAATCGCACGCTACGCGTCAAGTTTTCACGATATTGAGATGATCAAACAGTACCAGCCCGGCGCCGCCGTCAAAGGCAATCCTGATGAGTTACTGCACGTCCTCGTCAACCTCATTACCAATGCGGTCCATGCTATGGAACGCGCTGGCGGCACACTGAGAATTGAGACCACCCTCCTTGACGGACAGGTTCACGTCCGAATCTCCGATACAGGATGCGGTATCGCTCCGGACAAAATCCCCGAGATTTTCGAGCCATTTTTTACGACGAAGGCTCCCGGCAAAGGCACGGGGCTGGGACTCTATAACGTCAAAACGATCGTCAACAAAATGCACGGCAAGATTACTGTCGACAGTCAGATCGATAAGGGAACGGCCTTTACCTTGACCTTCCCCAACGTCGAGCCGGCCGGACAAGAAGGATGTCTGTCATGAATCCCGCACAGCCCCCGTCTCGCTCTGAAACAAGGTGGGGGCTCCAGCCCAAGCTGATTCTGTCCATGTTGCTCGTGGGGGTGGTTCCCCTCCTGTTGGGTCTCGGTCTCGCCTTTTGGCAAGGCTCCCGAGAAATCCAGGTCGTTAGCGGCGAAAGCTTCAAGGCCCTTGCCGAGGAAACGGCACGAAAAGTCGATCTCTTAATGTCAGATGAAGTCGGCCGGACATCACGGATTGCGGCAGACCCTTCGATTGTCCTTGAACTTGAGCAACGGCGCGATGCCCTCCTGGACATGACGGAAGATGCGCGCCGCCTCGCGGTGGACAAAATCAAGAGTGGCTGGGAGGCCAAAGACCCCGCGGCAGTCCAGGCCATCACGGGAAACAAAATGGCCGGCCTCATCCAGGAATATTTCACGGGAGCCAAGAGCGAAGCCGATCAACTGATACCGCAAGTGGTCCGGTCTGCCACCAAGATGCTGTACATCACCGACATTGAGGGCAACCTGGTCGCCGCGTTGACTACAATGCCTCCCTTTGCCAATAAAGACACGTCCTGGTGGAAAGGCGCCTCCCATCGCGGGGTCGGCCAGCTCTTCATCGAAGATGTCCACTTCGACGAACGTGCCCAGGCCTATGTCATCAGCATCTCGCTTCCCATTATGGATCGCATCCGATATGGAGCGGTCGGCGTGATCCACCGCGTGATCGACGCCAAAGAGTTGATCTCGCCCTCGCTCGCCCCCATTCGCTTCGGCAAGACCGGACATGTGATGCTGATCGACCATCGCGGCATCGTCATGAGCTGCCCCATTCTGCCCACCGGCGTCCAGGTCTCCGACCCACAGCTCATTCCCCTCATCACGCCTCTTACTCCCGGCTGGGTCAGTGCGCCGAGCGATGGCCACGGCGGGCAATCAACCTCGATTATCGGATTCGCCCCGGTGCCGGAAACCAGCCGTGCCACCAATAGTGATCGAGACAAAAGCTCCTGGCACACCTTTGTCTGGCAAGCCTCTGACGAACTCTTTGCTCCGATTCATCACTTCCTCACCTGGATGGCCGTATTCAGTCTCGTCGCCGTCGGATTGATGACGTCTCTCGGCTACCTAGCGGCCCATCGTATTGTCATGCCGGTGCGCCGGTTACAAGCAGCGGCACAATTGATCGGGCGCGGGGAACTTCGGCAGCCCATCGACATTCAGACCGGCGATGAGCTTCAGGATCTGGCCGACGAATTCAATCGGATGAATCGCCAATTGGAAGCCGCCTTTACAGGCCTGACCGATCAAGTGACCATCAAAACGCAACAAGTGGAGTCCCTGATTCACTCGACGGACCAGATCCTGGATGCTGTCCCAACCCCGATCATCATGGTCAATCAAGACGAACAGGTGCAGTACATCAACCGGGTCGGACGCGACTCCTTTCAGGCCATACTTGATTCGGCCCACTCAATCCCGTTGTTCGATATGCTCCCCGTCGATGCCGCTGTACGAGAGCACCTGCGAATAGAATTCAGACGTGCGCGGAACGGAGAAGATGTCGCGATCGCATCTGGGGCAGAGGATGCCGCTGTCGTCAACCGCGCCCGTGACCCGTTGGCCCCCATGATGGGAACGGCGGAACCAAGCAACCGACAGGAGATTCAGATTGGTCTCCGACGGTATCACTATCAGTGGTTCCATATGGCAGGGAGAAACCAGGGAGAGGATCGGATCGGCCTTGTCTTCAGGGACACGACGGACGACAGCCGCCTCCAGGACCAGCTCATCCAGGCCGAGAAATCGGGCAGCCTTGGGACCCTCACGGCCGGAATCGGACATGAGTTGAATAATCCGCTCTTCGGAATTCTCGGACTGGGAGAAGCCATCGAAGATGAAGCCAACCTCGACCGCGTCAGATCCTATGCCCGCGACATCGTCCAGCATGGCCGTCGAATGGCGGCTATTATTCGAGACTTCACCGGCGTCGCGGCCCGCGAGACATCGGACCACCGGCAACCGGTTCACCTCGAACGGGAACTCGATCAGGCCATCGCGACACTCACGGGCAGCATGGACGCCTCAGGAGTCGCGATCCAGAAAACGTACGCAGGAGACACCTGTGTGCTGGCCCTCCCGGACCAACTCAGACAGGCGTTCACGAACATGTTGATGAATGCCATTCAGGCGATGAAAGGACAGGGCACCTTGCGCCTTTCGACGTCCCTGACCGATACATCCGTCGTGACCACGATCGCGGATTCAGGCCCCGGCATTCCGAAACAACATCTGTCAAAACTTTTCGATCCGTTCTTTACCACGAAAGGACAAGGCGAAGGATCCGGACTCGGCCTGACCGTCGCGCGCCGGATCATCAAGAAATTTGGAGGGGACATCAGAATTGAGAGCCAGGAGGGGAGCGGCACCTCGTGCATCGTGACCCTCCCGGTGATTCCTCTTCTGCCGCCCACACAGGAGGCTTCATGCACCGAGTCAACGTCTCGCTCTACGCCGCAGCCCTCACCGTCCTAATCGCCGGGCTGTGGTGGGGGCCCTCTGCCCTATCCGCAAAGGAACGCCCTGAATCGTCCGGCATCCCGCCGGGGAAAGTGGCGGCCTATATCTATGCCGTCATCAAGGCCGATCGCACGCTGTACACGACGGAAATCGTCAACCGACTCCAGGCGAAAGGCGTCACCACGGCGTCTGAACATTGGGAACAGGAGAACGCCCTCATGTTGCCGGCCCAGTTTCTTCAGCATTCGGGCAAGCTGGCAGCCGAGAGCGGAAGCGGGATCCGGTATCGACTGATCGGTCTCTGGCCCATTTACCAGCGCAATGCTCCGGCGAGCGACTTGGAGCGCAACGCGTTGGAGTCTCTCCGGAAGAATCCCGACCTGCCGGTCACCGGAATCGTGACCAGTGGGCGCCAACAATACTTTCAGGCGATCTATCCCGACCTCGCCGTCTCACCGGCCTGTATCGACTGCCACAACGGTCATCGGCTCAGCCCGAAACGGGACTTTAAGCTCAACGATGTGATGGGCGGGATCGCCATCACCATTCCGCTGGAATAACGAATCCAGGCGAGCGGCGAAGGGCTGGAGGCTGAGGGAGGAACAGCATTTCCGAGTGCGAGGCAATGCCTATTGCCACTCGCCCCTGGCCTTCATATCCGTGCGTGAGTAGAGACCTTCGTGAATCCTGTGGGCTAGGACAGTGTGGCAGGATCGGCTGGTCGGGAATTTTCCACGTTGTAATATTCCTCCCGGTAGATCTGGATGGTGGTCATCAACTACAGGAGCTACAGAAGGAGAGCAAAGGCCACGGCGGTGAAGAACCGCGGCTTCGTCATGGATTGGATACGAACAGGAGAGAACCGGCGACCTGTGACTGTGCTTAGTCGTGAGACCCTTTCTCGACTACCACGACCTGCTTGGCCCGGTGTGCGGAGAGATCACTGACACTGCCCGGCAACTTTGGAAGCTCATCGGGCCAGGCGGTCACCCCCATATCCGCCACACCTTGGATCTTGGCACCTTCTTCCATGATGAGCACCGGCGTATGGACTTCTCCGATGAGCGTCGCCGTCTTCATCAACTGGACTCGCTCAATCGCCGTCACCGTCGCCTTGATGCGACCGCTGCTGATCACCGTGCCTGCCATAATCGTTCCCTGCACCAGTCCATCCTCGCCGATGATGACTTGCCCTTTGGTCTGAATTTCGCCCTCGAGGCGGCCATCGATCCGCACCGTCCCCTCAACATGGATCTCGCCTTTCAACAAGACCCCTTTGGCCAAGAGGGTAATGTTGTCATCTCCAGCAAAGCTATTATTCTTCATGCGTCATTCCCCCTTCACACCCGATCGTTGACGCCAGCTTACACTATTCTTCTCAGCGAGGCCTAGGAGAATCCAAAAGTATGCCGGAGCCGTTCCCATATTCCCCCTCCATGCACCTCACAATAAACGCTGGGCTCCGTGCCCTCGATGAACACCTCCGATATCTGCTCGGGACACTGAAACGTGGCCAACTGCCCGGTCTTCGGATCGATGTCACGGGTGACCACACCGGGCGGCATCACGAATGCGGGAGCATTGGGCGGGATCACCCGGCGCGCGAGATCCATCCAAATCGGTAGGGCCGCCTGCGATCCCGTGAGACGCAGAGGCCGCTCATCGTCGAATCCCACCCAGACCCCGATCACCACGTCGGACGTGTAGCCCACGAACCAGGCGTCGCGATAGCCGTCGGTTGTGCCGGTTTTCCCGGCCACCGCGCCTTGGAGTCCAATCACTTTGGCTTTGCTCGCAGTGCCCCGCTGGATGACGCCTTCGAGGAGAGACGTTAACACATAGGCCCCTTGAGGCGAGGTCGCCTGTTGCCGATCCGGCACGGCATTCCAGACGATGTCTCCCTGTCGATCCCTGGTCGATCGCACCGCAGTCGGCTGGACGGCGATCCCTCCGTTGGCGACCGCTCCGTAGGCCGCAGCAATCTCCATCAACGACACCGACGAACTGCCCAAGGCCACCGACGAAAGATCATCGCCGATGGCACTCGTCACGCCAAGACGGTGCAGCAGCTGCACGATCGGCTTGGTCCCCACGGCCTTGGCCGCCCGCACCGCCGGCACATTGAGCGACTGTTCCAACGCATTCCGCAACGTGACCTGCCCGCGAAATTGTTTGTCGTAATTCTGCGGAGACCAGGGACCGACATCCGATTCAAAGGTCACCGGTTCGTCCGCCAACAAGCTCGCCGCGGTCAAGTGGCCTGCTTGACCCTCACGGGCCGCTTCCAGCGCCGCAAGATAGACGAAGGGTTTGAAGAGAGAGCCCGGTTGCCGCCGCGCCTGAACGGCGCGATTGAATTGACTCCGCCGATAGTCCCGCCCTCCGACCAACGCCAGCACCGACCCGGTCTTGGGATCGAGCACCACCACCGCCCCTTGCACCGATTCCAGTGAACTGTTGAGATGGAGATGCGCAGCCTCTAATTTGGCCAGTCCCTTTCCCAACGATTCTGTGGCCGCCTGCTGAATCATGGGATCGAGCGTGCTATCGATCCGCAAGCCCTCCGGCAAGGGGACCACGCCGGCCTCCTCCACCTGCCGAAGTACGGCATCGACGAAGTAGGGCGCATCGGTCAGCACGTCCTCTGACGGAGTCACGTGCACCGGTTCATTGACGGCACGCGTCCAGGCCGCTTCTGTCAGGAGACCCGTCTCCCGCAGCCGCCGCAACACGACATCACGCCGCTGCTTCGCCAGCTCAGGATGTTTCGTCGGCGCATAGCTATTAGGCCCCTTGATCAGGCCCGCAATCATCGCCACCTCTTCGACCGTCAATTCCTGAAGAGTCTTGCCGAAATAGCGATGGGCTGCCTCGCTCACCCCATAGATCGAGACGAATCCCGCCTGCCCCAGATAGATTTCATTCAGATAGCTTTCGAGGATGTCCTGTTTCGTATACTTCACTTCCAGTACCAACGCCGCCAGAGCCTCCTTGAATTTTCGTCCCATCGTCCGCTGCGGCGAGTAAAATAAATTCTTCGCCAGCTGCTGCGTGATCGTGCTGCCGCCCTGCACCACCCCACCCTTCGTGAAATTGGTCCAGAGCGCCCGTCCTACGGCAACCGGATCGATGCCGAAATGGGAATAGAACCGGCGATCTTCGATGGTCAGGACCGTCTCAATGATCCCTGGAGGAATCTCCGCCAACGGAATCCATTCGCGCACTTGGCGCGACTCACCACGCACACCACTCAAGAGTTCCGGCTCCAGAAAGATGGGAAAGAGCGGTGCCCCATCAAGCGGAGACAGGACATCCGTCACTCGCCCCTGATCCAACGTCAACATCACCATTGTCGCGCCGACATGGCCCTCCGGCTGCGGATGGAGATAGACCGTCAGGGCCTCATCGGTCAGCTGATAGTCGCCAGGTGACTGTGCCGGCACTGTCACTCGTCGATAGCCCAACCGTTGCAGCCGCTCAAGGAGGTGGCTGTGCACAAGCGAGAGATCGGGTTTTAGCAGAAAGGGTCCACTATACAGACGCAGGGGGGGATGATCATCGCTCTTGGGCAGTTCAAGAAAAGTCGCCAGATACGCGCCATAGAGCGCAACGACGAGGCCGAGCGCGGCGATGAGGCCTGCCAGGACCATGCCAACATATGTCACCCATCGTGCAGGTCTATTCACAATTCCGGAACCTCACCACAGCATAACCGAAAAACAGACAGGTTCATCTGGTTTATCTGGTTGCTCTGGTTTATCTGGTAGTCGGTCCAACCAAATAAACGAGACAAACCAAACAAACCGGAGCAACCAACCGGTTTCACGCTTCATGAGTTCCGATCTTCTGAGGCAGAAGCGAGCCGACAACCATCCCCGTCGCCGCCACGAGAAAGCCGACCAGCTGCGGAGGCCAGATTGAACCGGACGGACCGAACAGTTCCAACCCCATCCAGGTCATCAGCCCGGCAGCAAAGGCGCACAAGGCTCCTTGCGTCGTCGCTCGGGACCAAAAAAGCCCGGCACAGAGTGGAACGAAGGCTGCCACCAGCGTCACTTTGTAGGTGTTCACCACTAGCTGATAGATGCTGGAACTGGAGGTCAGTGCGATGGTCAGCACCAGGACGGCAAAGACCACCACCACCAGCCGCATGACCCGAAGGAACTCCCGGTCGCTGAGGCGAGGCAGCATCCCTTTAATCACGTTCTCGCTCAGCATCACAGACGGCGCCAACAGCGTCGCGCTCGCACAGCTCATCACCGCCGAGAGGACGGCCCCGAAAAACAGGATCTGCGCGAAGACCGGTGTGTGGCGCAGGATCAAGGTCGGCAATACCAACTGAGAATCTTGATCGAGCAGCGAATTGAACAGAGCCGGATCAATCAGCGTCGCTGCATAGGCCAGAAACATCGGCACAAAACAGAAACAGAAGTAGAGTGTGCCGCCCAGCAGCGAGCCGCGTATGGCCGTACGTTCGTCCCTCGCCGAGGTGATGCGTTGAAACACGTCTTGTTGGGGGATTGACCCCAACATCATCGTCATCCATGCCCCGATGAAGGGAATCCATGCCGCGAACGTAGCAGGCGGAAACAATTCCAGCTTGCCGGCCCGGGCTGCATGGCTGATGACCACGTCCACACCTCCGGCCAACCCACTCACCACGGATGCGATATAGAGCAGTCCCCCCATGATCACGGAGATTTGAACAAAATCCAGAATGGCAACGGAAAACATGCCGCCGAACGTCGTATAGACCAGAACGATCACTGCGCCGATCACCATCCCGACAGGCTGACTCACGGCGCCCCCCGTAACTGTATTCAGCACTAATCCGAACACTTTGAACTGTGCAGCCACCCATCCAAGATAGGACGCGGCAATGCACACGGCACAAAGGACCTCGACGACGCGGCCGTACCGCAGACGGTAGAAGTCGCCGACGGTCAAGAGGTTCAGCCGATAGAAACGGGGGGCAAAGAATAACCCGACCAGGATCAAGCAGAGGCTCGACCCAAAGGGGTCGGCGACGACACCGCGCAGCCCTTCCTTTGCAAACGTGGCCGAGATCCCGAGTACGGCCTCTGCGCCGAACCAGGTGGCAAAGACCGTAGCAATCACGATCGGCAGCGGAAGGCTCCGCCCGGCGACTGCGAAATCCTTCGTGGTATGGACCCGCTTGGCGGCAGCCAGTCCGATCCCCACCGACAGGAGCAAATAGAGAATGACGAATCCCAGAATCATGGAAGCAGTTTAGGCATACGTGTGGGCGGATTCTAGCAGGATGCTGAAAAAGTCCGCCAGCAGGGGGGGAGCGGCCAGGTGCCCTTCTTGCTCGCAGAACGCGCACGATGAAACTGTGCTCGTTCGATGCGCGCAGTAAAGGACAGCCTCGGCCCCTCCCCTAAAGAAAGGTAGAGAGAATTGGAGGGGCCTTGCTGGACGGTCTTTTTGAGCATCCTGCGGGACGAGTTGATCTGGTTCATCTGGTCAGTCTGGTTCAACCAAATAAACGAGACAAACCAAACTAACAAAACCAACCAGCTAGCCTCCTGCTCCCTTGAACAATCTCGTGTTAGGCTACCACTAGTTGCTAGCAGGAGGGAGACCTATGAACGATCACAACTTCCGTCGTCGAAATTCCTCTCGGAAGACAGCAGGGCTGTGGCCACAGCTCCTCATCGGAGCGATTGGAATAGGGATGGTGTTGGCCGGGCTACCGGCCCATGCGAGTGAGTCGCAGACACCGTGGGAATGTTCGAGTTATACCGGCGACGCCCACCGCCGTTGTGTGGAAGCCTTCGCCGAGTCGCAGCGCGACCAGATCGCAGCACTCCAAGGAAAGATGCAAGCCCAACAAGAGACCGTCAATCACTTAACAGCTCAGCTCGACCGCCAGGCCTCCACGAGTGCCGATCTGCAACGCCAACTGGCACAACCACCCGCCATTGTGCAAGCGGTCCCTTCCCTCTACGCCTACCCCCCTGTGGGACTCGGCCTCTACCTGGATCGCCCTTGGATCTACGGACAGCCATACTTTTACCGCCCGTACGTCTACGGCCCTCGCTACTATGGACTTCGCCACCGGGGCCACGGTTGGTAACTCTGTCTGGTTCATCTGGTTGATCTGGGTTGTTTTGTTTATCTGGTTGATTTGGTTCATCTGGTTAGTTTCGCTCAACCAAAAAACCAGACAGACCAAACAAACCAGACAGACCGAACAGACCAAATGAACAAGACAGCGGACTTTTGTGGCATCCGCTAGGCATAATTGTCTTGAGCCCTACCGCAACATCGCATAATCTACATAGTTCCAGGACTTGTGATATCAGGTCCGTCGCAGTCACACATAAAAGAAAGGACAGCTCATGCGCTTTGTTGTCTCCTATTTGGTGGCCGTGCTCTGCCTTGGAACCACTGCGGCATTCGCGGCAGCCCCAGAGCCCACTACCGATGAACAAAAAACCCTCTATGCCTTGGGATTAGCCATCAGCCAATCGCTCGGCGCCTTCAGCCTGAGCGAGCCTGAGCTTGATCTCGTGAAGTCCGGCATTACCGATGGGGTCTTCAAAAGGACTCCCAAAGTAGACCTCCAGACGTTCGGCCCGAAGATTCAACAACTACAACAAGCCCGCGCCTCAGTCGTCGCAGAAGCGGAAAAGAAAGCGGGGGCCGCATTCCTCGCGAAAGCCGCGGCAGAATCCGGCGCCAAGAAAACCGAGTCCGGCGCAATCCTCACGACCATCAAGGAAGGGAAAGGCGCGACCCCGAAAGTCACGGATACGGTGAAGGTGCACTATCACGGGACCCTCACCGACGGGACGGTGTTCGATAGTTCCGTCAAGCGGGGCGAGCCGGCCACGTTCGGATTGAATCAAGTGATCAAGTGTTGGACGGAAGGGGTCCAACAGATGAAAGTCGGCGGCAAAAGCAAATTGGTCTGCCCATCGAATCTCGCCTATGGCGACGGAGGTCGACCGCCCACAATCAAGCCCGGCGCGACGTTAGTCTTCGAAGTCGAACTCCTCGAGATCGTCGCGGCCAAGTAATTCCGCACTCTAGGAGCCGGTCCGACATTGACCGTTCTACTGTGGCGAACGATCCGCGACCATCTGCGTCGTTCTCGGCCCGGGAAAATCCTCAATGTATTCCCGCGAATACACCTCCGGTTTTTCCGGGCCTGCGGCCTCGCATCTAGCCGCACCTCCTTCGCCTCGTTACGAAGGCAATGTCGGACAGGCTCCTAATCCTCACAAGGTCGAGCGGGACAGTCTCCCGCTCGACCTTGCTGCCCACCCATTCGGTGAAAAATTTGCCCGATAGCGCGATGAACGGGACTCGCCTGTGAGATACACCCAAGCAGGCAAATTTATCTTGATCCCCATCGCGACATCGCATAACGTACACGACGTCGGACCTTGCGATATCGGATCTGTCACCGTCACACATAAAGAAAGGACAGCTCATGCGCTTTGTTGTCTCCTGTTTGGTGACCGTGCTCTGCCTTGGAACCACTGCGGCATTCGCGGCAGCCCCAGAGCCCACCACCGATGAACAAAAAACCCTCTATGCCTTGGGATTAGCCGTCAACCAATCGCTCAGCAACTTCAGCTTGAGCGAGCCTGAATTTGAGCTCGTGAAGTCCGGCATCACCGATGGGTTCTTGAAACGGCCCCCCAAGGTGGATCTCCAGGCGTTTGGCCTGAAGATTTCAGAACTGCAACAGGCCCGCGCCGCGGTCGTCGCAGAAGCAGAGAAGAAAGTGGGGGCCGCATTCCTCGCAAAAGCCGCGACGGAACCCGGCGCCAAGAAAACCGAGTCCGGCGCAATCCTCACGACCATCAAGGAGGGGAACGGTGCCACACCGAAAGTCATGGATATGGTGAAAGTGCAATATCTCGGAACCCTGATCGACGGAACGGTGTTCGATCGTTCCGCCAAGCAGGGCGAGCCGGCCACACTCCGATTGAATGATATGAGTAAGTGTTGGTCGGAAGGGGTACAGCAGATGAAAGTCGGCGGCAAGAGCAAGTTGGTCTGCCCGTCCAATCTCGCCTATCGCGATAAAGGCCTGCCCCCCTTTATCAAGCCAGGCGCGACGTTAGTGTTCGAGATCGAACTCCTCGAGATCGTCGCCAAGTAGTCCTGCGCTGTAGTCCTTATCAGGTCGAGCGGGGTACCGTCCTGCTCGACCTCGTGTCTTTTACTGCGCGCATCGCCATTAACTCTCGTGAAGCGTATCTCGCTGAGCGATTGACGATTGATCCATGGCACCATTGAATCAATGGTCCGATGAAACAATGAATCAATTGAGGAAACAGAACGAGGCTGGAAGCGTGCCGTTTAACTTAGGGCTTAACTCATTTCTTCACCTTCCCCCAGCGAGGTGGCTGGTGTGGTCTCCACTGCGCGCATCCTCCCTGTCCCCTATCTCCTTTCAAGGGTAACCTGGTCGATCCTCAAATGCGCGCGTCGAACGAAGCTACAAATAATCCCTCCAAGCTCGCTCGTTATCTCTTCAGGGATGGATGCTGATTGATCTTCCACTGCGCGCAACTTTCTCACCCGCCCACCCACTGGCAGATATTTTCACCCGCCCTGCCCTCCGATTGCTTCGCAATCGATTTCCCGTGACGTGCCATTAGCCCGAGCGAGAGCCTTCCGATTCTTCACCTTCCCCAGAGGGAGTAGGCAAACCATTCTTCACTGCGCGCATCGAGCGACCACCGTTTTATCGTGGGGGCTCTGCGAGCAAGAAGGATGGTTGCCTGCTCCCTCGCCTCCCCACTTGCAGTTCTGTCGTCCAACCCGTACACTGATGTCCTCGCGATCCAGCCTGGCCTGAACAGTCCTGCCCGATCGTCCATCAGCTGATCAATAATTCATTCGTTCGGTAGCGCTATGCCACCTACAATTCTCCTGAGCTGCGAGTCCATCAGCAAAAGCTACGGTGTGAAACCGCTGTTTGCTGATTTATCGATCGCGTTAGCCGAGGGCGATCATGTCGGATTGGTCGGGCCTAACGGCTCCGGCAAATCAACCTTGCTGAAAATCATGGCAGGGCTCGAAGAACCGGATGAGGGCACCAGATCGATGCGCCGACAGCTCCGCGTCGGCTACGTTCCGCAAGAACCGTTATTTGACGGAGCCCATACGATCGAGGAAGTGCTTGCACAAGTTCTTATCGACGAAGGTCATGACCCCCACGACCATAGCGGTCGCACCTCCGCGGCGCTCAGCCTGGGGGAGTTTCCCGCAACCGACCAGTCCACAACCACGCTCTCCGGAGGATGGAAGAAACGCCTGGCCATCGTCCGGTCGCTGATGCTGGAGCCGGATGTCCTCCTGATGGACGAGCCGACCAACCATTTGGATGTCGAAGGCATTCTGTGGCTGGAACGATTGTTACGGGCCGAAGCACGCGCCTTTCTGGTCGTCAGCCATGATCGGCGTTTTCTGGAAGCAGTGACGTCGCGGATGATCGAGATTAATCGCAGTTATCCCAACGGGATGTTCGAAGCCAAAGGACACTACAGCGATTTCCTGGAACAGCGGGATGCCGCGCTGCACGCGCAAGCCAACTATGAAGCGTCATTGGCCAATCGTGTCCGCCGCGAAGTGGAGTGGCTCCGGCGCGGACCCAAAGCCCGCACGACGAAAGCCAAATCGCGGATCGACTCAGCCGGCCGCTTGATCGAGGAACTGAACAGCGCCGACGCCCGGAAGGACCAAGGCACGGCGGGCATCAATTTCACTTCATCGGGACGCAGGTCGAAACAGCTGGTCGAGGCCACGCAACTCTGCAAATCGCTCGGCGGGCGGCAGATCGTGAAGGATCTCGATCTCCTGCTCGGACCGGGACAACGGCTTGGGTTGCTGGGCCCGAATGGAAGCGGGAAGAGCACACTCCTGAAATTGGTGGCGGGCACACTGAAGCCGGACGCAGGCACCATCACCCGCGCGGACAAGCTGCGCGTGGTCACGTTTGAGCAGCACCGTGAATCGCTGGACCAATCCTCCTCGCTCCGTCGAGCCCTCGCCCCGCACGGCGATTCGGTCGTCTATCAAGACCGCTCGATACATCTCGTCTCCTGGGCTAAACGGTTTCTCTTCCGGCCGGAGCAGTTGGATCTCCCGGTCTCCCGCCTCTCCGGAGGCGAACAGGCGCGTCTCCTCATCGCACGGCTGATGCTACAACCGGCCGACCTCTTGATCCTCGACGAGCCGACGAACGACTTGGATATTCCGACGCTCGATGTGTTGGAAGACAGTCTGGTGGAATTCCCAGGCGCGCTGATGCTGGTGACGCACGACCGATGGCTCTTAGACCGCGTCTCCACCATACTGCTCGCGCTCGACGGCACAGGCCAGACCGAATGGTTCGCCGATTATGCGCAATGGGAATCCGCGCAAGAACGAAAGGCAGCAGAACAGACTCGTGCGTCGACGTCGCGACCCTCCAAGGCATCCCGCGCCGAGCCGGGATCACCCCAGACGGCAAAACGAACAGGGCTGTCCTATCGGGAACAAAAGGAATGGGCGAAGATGGAGCAGAGAATCCTCCAGGCCGAGGAGACCATCGCCGCCTGTCAGGCCGCAGTGGAAGATCCTGCCATCGCCTCCAATGCAGCAGCGTTACAAGAAAGATCCGAGGCGCTGGACGCAGCCCGCACAGCAGCGGAGCGGCTCTATAACCGCTGGACCGAACTCGAAGGGAAACAGACGGAGTCGGCCGGCCAGCCCCAGTCCTAATACCTGTGGTTCATCTGGTCTATCTGGTCTATCTCGTCTGTCTGGTTCATCTGGTTGGTCTCGTCCAACCAGACTGACCAGAAAGACCAAACAGACCAGACAGACCCGACAAATCAGACAGACGAAACAAACCAGAGCAACCAGCCGGCTCTCACGCGTCACGGTCCATGGACGCTGTCTGCACGAGACTATTCGAGCGGAATACGGTTCTTGTTCCGGGACAGCCACTGCTCGAACGTCTGTAATGCGGGATTCAATGAGCGCGACCGGTCGAGATTGCGCGCCCCACAGAAGACCGCTTCGAAATCGCGGTTGAATTGGAACATGTTGCCGAGATCCTCGGCGCCGGCGAATCCAAAGCCACGATACATCTCAGGCGTCACGGCGTTGTAGCGCACCGTTTGGTCCAGCGCCTTGGTCAGTGCGGCGGCCATCTGCGAGCCGGTCAAATGCTCGCCTGCAATGCCGACAGTCTTGCCAATATACTCACCGCCCTTCTTGAAGATGCCGAGCGCGCACTTGCCGATATCTTCGGCTGCGATACCAGGGAGCTTCTTATCATCCATCGGCAGCGTGAAGGCCAACGTCCCATCCGGCCCTTTCTTCGGGCCCATGCCGAAGTGGATCAGATTGTCCCAGTAGAACGACGTAACCAGAAAGGTTGTGGGCACGCCGAGTTTCGTGAACTCGCCATCGGCCTCTCCCTTACTGTCGAAGTGCGGTACCTTATACTTCCCCATCAAGGTCGGCATGCGATTATCGCTGAGCGGCACCCACTTGCGCGTGTCTTCCAGGGTGGACCAGATCACATGCTGAACTCCAGTTTCCTTCGCTGCCTGTGCCTGAGCTTTGGCCTGGGCTAATTCTTTCTCCGGTGAGAAGTGCTCCCAAAAGTTCGTCAGACAAAACACCCCGTATGCTCCCGCGAAAGCCTTCTTCAGGCTCTCCGGGCTGTCCAAGTCTGCCGCCACGACCTCGGCCCCCAACGCCGCCAGCCCCTTCGCTTTCTCGGAATGCACATCTCGAGTGATCGCGCGCACGGTGAAGCCGCCATTCTTGTCGTTAACAATAGCGCGGACCAATCCACCGCCCTGCGCTCCTGTTGCCCCTACAATTGCAATGATGTTCTTCTCAGCCATGATGCTCTCCCTTCCACAAGTGGACGATCACGAGGGTCATAATTTAGCACGTTGAAAGCTGGTGAGGACAGGAGGGCAAAGCAGACTCTTGCTCGTTTACGTTATTCTAGGATGGCCTGGATGAGTCCCCCACTGCGCGAGCATAGGGGACTCACCGGACCATCCATCCCCCCATGCGCCCTTGTAGCCTACTACAATTTCTGTACAATGCACCCATGCGCCCATCGACCTCACTCTTTTCGGTGTTGATCTTCATCTTCGCCTTGACCACAGCCGGCTGTGAGACGACCGACCGAGTCCTCACCGCGGCTGAACGCGCCATAACGAGTCGGACCGGCAAGACCGTCATCGATCTCGCCGAGGGAAAAGATCCGGCACAGATCGCCAAGAAGCGTCTCGACCAGTATGCGCGCGATCCCGAAGCGTTGGTCAGGGATCTGCGCGCCGCACAGAAGGACTTTGAGACCATCCTCGCCGCCCTCGGGGTGAACGTCGGGAAGACCTGGGGAAAGGACGAAGTCAAACTGCCCGAACGCAAGAAGTATGTGAAGTACACGCAGAACTACAAGAGCCGGGCCATCGTCGACTTCGATGCGGGCGAGATCCTGGTCGAGACACTGGACGATCAAGACCCCCAGCGTAGTCTCAAGAATGCCGTGATCACGACGATCCTGACCCCGCAGGATCCCCGAGCGGTCGATTTATTTTCCGACAAAGAAATCGTCCTCACCGGCGACAAGGAGCCCTACCTGTTCGGCCTCGTCCTCGATCAGCAGCATAAACCAGTACGCACACCGGCGGAAGCCGAGCCGTTTGTCGCCTATCTCCTTGAAAGGAAATCCGGCACGCGGGTGATCGACCATGACGGGACCAAGAAGACGGCCCACTATGTCACGATCGCGATGGTGCCCAATCTCCCAGTGAAGCAGGCGGACAAATACCGGCCGCTGGTTCACCAGTTTGCGCAACAATATCGCATCAGTCCCAGCCTGGTTTTCGCCATCATCCGCACGGAGAGTAATTTCAACCCCTATGCTGTCAGCTCGGCCCCGGCCTACGGACTTATGCAACTGGTCCCCACCAGCGGTGGGCGGGAAGCCTACCGGAAGGCGAAAGGCCAGGACGTGGCACCCTCACGGGATTACCTCTTCAATCCCGCCAACAACGTCGAGTTGGGAACCGCCTATTTGAATGTGTTGATGTTTAATCAGCTGGAAAGCGTGGCGCACAATGTGTCACGCGAGTACTGTGTGATTGCAGCCTACAATACCGGCCCGAGCAACGTCTTCCGCACGTTTTCGCGCGACCGCACCACTGCCGTCAACCAGATCAACAGCCTCCAACCAGCCGGCGTCTATGACCAATTGCACCAACATCTGCCCTACGAAGAGACCCGCCACTACTTGGAAAAAGTGACCGGCTACCGCAAGGCCTTCGTCAGTTCGTCAGATATTTCCAACCAGTAAGACAGGGCAGGTTCATCTGGTTTATTTGGTCTATTTGGTTTGTCTGGTTCAACCAAATAAACAAGACAAACCAAACAAACCAAATAACAGTCTTCTTCCGCTGGCGGACTGTTTCAGCATCCTTCTAGGCGATGAATTGTTGTAGCAGCGCATACCCCTCTTCCCATTCACCATGCCCGCTGTCGGCATTGATGTGCCCCGCCTGGCCGATATCGACGAAGGTGCTCCCCCAAGCAATCGCACAATGTTTGGCATGGGCCAGCGATCCGAGCGGGTCATTCGCGCTGGCGGCCACGAGGCTCCGAAAAGCGAACGGCGCCATCGGCACCGGCGCAAACCCACGCGCCGTGGCAGGAAAGCTTGCGCACTGCGGATCGGGCACCGCCACGAGAAACGCGCCCTTCGGAGCCAGCGCTGAACGATGAGCCCAATGAGCCACGAGGAGACAGGCTAGGCTGTGAGCCACCAATACGGGCGGAGAAGGACAAGCTTGCACGGCAACATCCAACGCACGAACCCAATCGTCACAGACTGGACTGCCCCAATTGCCAAAATTCACGCGCTGCCAATCGGGATGGCGCAGCTCCCAGAGCGTTTGCCAATGTTGCGGCCCGGAGTTGCCAATACCGGGCAGGATCAGAACCGGAGTGTCATTCTGCAAGCAGTGCCCTCCCAAGTAAGATGCGGAAAAACTATAATGGCACGCGAGATCTTCGATGGTCCACTCGTGTGGGACAAGCCCGGTCTGTCTGGTTGATCTGGTCTATCTGGTCTATCTGGTTGGTCTGGTCTATCTGGTTCGTTTTGTTTCTTGAACCAGAGAAACCAAACAGACGAGACAGACCAGAGAGACCAGATAGACCGAACAGACCAAATGAACAAGACAGGCTGGTGGACTGTTTCAGCATCCTGCTCTAGCAGGGGATATTGATGGCCGGGTCGCACAGCAAAGGTGGGATGACCGGAGGGCGCATGTACCGGCTTGAGGGGTCCTGGGACCCCATCGATCCCCTAATCGGCGGTCCGCCAGGCATCCCGGGAAGTCCTTGTCCGGCGGAGCCGAACCTCTTCCCGGCACCTGAACTCGCCGAGGAACCAACCCCGGGAGTCGGCACTGATGTGGGGCCGGCGTTGGCCTGGCCCGAAAACCCGGCACTCGGCTCGGCCTGTGGAGTCTGTCCGGCTTGATTCTGAACCGGGGGCGCTGGTGGCGGCGTTTGCGCGCCACAGGGAAACGCCAGCGCGCCCACTCCAACGACAAACAGAGCCAACACCGCTAGGTATCGCCTCACCTCGCTGTGCCGACGATTCATTATTGATGCGTCTGCGAAATACCACATGGGATCAACCAGTCTGGAAGAGAAGATCAACCTGGAAGGATTCTACCGAGGCAGGGGCCACCACGCAATGCCGCGTGTGCGGGCGAGAACTGCTTTCAGAAACCCCCAACCCGCGAGGTGCACGGTCAAGCAACGACCCCACGAATTTCTTTGATCCAAAGTGGGCCAGCAACAGCGGCACCCTCACCAACCGCTTTTCGCTCGGTCGCAAGTGAAGCTGATGCGACCGAGCATAGGGCAGCCGCATTCGTCACTGATAAGCCACATAATTTCATCCCGATAGCCGACCCATTTTGTTCAGCGGCCGTGCGTATCTAGGTCGCCAGCTACGATTCAAGCGCCGACTCTTCGAACATCCGACCGGAGCCATTGCCGGTTGCATCCCTACCGTTGGGCTTCCCTATAGAGGATGGATCGAACTAGAATGGGACATGAAGATTCGCTGGCTCGTGATATTGGTCAAGGCCACCGTGATGAGATGGTGGGACGACAATGCGTTGCGTTTGAGCGCTGCCTTGTCCTATTACACCCTCTTCTCGCTCGCCCCACTGTTGACCATTGCCGTTGCGATTGCCGGGTTGGTGATGGATGAGAAAACGGTGCGGGATGAAGTGCTCGGCCAGTCCCAAGGCTTGATTGGAAAACCCGGGGCTGACGCCATTGCAGACATGTTGGAGAGCGCCGGTCAGCCAGTGCAGGGTACCATAGCCACGGTCGTGGGCCTGGTCACCCTGGTCATCGTTTCGATGGGAATGTTTAGCGAACTTCAGGATGCATTAAATTTAATTTGGCGGACCAAGCCGAAAAAGACTGATGCACTGTGGAGCGCTCTCAAAAATCGATTTTTATCTTTCATCCTTGTGATTGGCACTGGCGTGCTCCTTCTAGTCTCACTCCTTGTGAACACCTTTCTGGCTGCGCTGGGCAAATTTGTAGTTCGGGCTGTGCCCGGGCCTCAGGTTATGCTGACATTCGTGGACGTGGCCGTTTCCTTGCCGGTGATCACTTTGCTCTTCGCCCTGATGTTTAAGCTACTGCCGGACGGGCATATCGCCTGGCGGGATGTCTGGCTCGGTGCGGTGGCAAGCGGAACGCTTTTCATTATCGGTGAGTGGGCCATCGGCCTCTATATCGGCTCAACTGCGATGGCCTCAATGTACGGTGCCGCCGCCTCACTCATGGTCATTTTGGTTTGGGTGTACTACTCCGCCTTGATTTTCTTTTTAGGCGCCGAGTTTACTTGCGTGTATGCTAATGAGTACGGCTCGCGTGTGTCTCACCTTAGAAATTCCCCCTCGATCTCGTGATGATAACGAAGGCTTGCCCTGCGCGCCTGATCTGCCTCTCAAATTCCTCGAAAATAAGCTCGTGCGAAATGGGAAACCATGCAATGCCGAGCGCGCGGACGAGCTGCTCCAACAAAGTCTCCCGACTCCTTGGCTTCTGACTTTTCCCGGTGGACGGTGACGGCTCCGTTGGTTACGGAAAGATGATCGCTTGCTCGGAGTGGCCGATAGATTTGAGCGCGCCTTCCAACGCATCGGCCATCGGCGGAGGGCCGCAGAGAAAGATCACGGTGTCAGGACCTGGCGGCGGTAGATGCCCGCGCAGCATGGCCTCGGTGATGCGGCCCGTGCCTTGCGACCAGCCCGTAGGCGGCTGCTCCAACACATGGTAACAGTGGAAGCTCGCGTGCTCGCGCTCATCCTCATCCCACTCCTCCCGGAAAATGATGTCGGCCTCGGCCTTGTTGGCAAAGACCAAAAACAACTCGACCGCGAGGCCCTTGGCGAGAATCCAGCGAATAATTGAGATCATCGGGGTGATGCCCGTGCCGCCGGCCACAAACCCCACCTTCTTCGCCATGCCATCCACCCAATGGCCGCCAGAACTCGGCCCGCTCATCAACACGCGGTCTCCGATCTCCCGGTCATGGAGATACTTCGAAATCGTGCCGGTTTCGTAACGCTTGACCGTCAAGTCGAAGTACCCCGTGGCGCCGGGCATCGACGACGGCGTGTAGGGCCGTTTCACTGGTTTCCCGTCGATCGTCGCGTGGACGTAAAGATAATCGCCGGGCAGCATGTCCAACGTGGCCTCGTCAGGCAGGGCAAAGCAGAACGTCTTCGTGTCGTGGGTATCGCGATGAATGGCCGTGAGCTCGTAGGGCACAGGCGTCTTTGACTTGATGCGCGTGACAGGTTCAGAAGTCATGGCGCTATCATACGAGCCCGAGGGAACGCCCGCAACTGAGAAAACGGACGGGTGGGCGGCTGGGCTCAGAGGAGCTTATGGCCGATGGCGTATAGCTGATAGCACGCGAGGAGCTGAGAGCTTATCGCTTATGGCCTATAGCACGTAATCGGATCGGAGCCATTTACTATCCTCGATTCGCTCTCCGGTCCAGTGCCACAAGCCATTTGCTGTACGCTCCAACTCCGCTCCTGCCATAAGCCATACGCTATTCTCTTTTGTCTCGAGGCGAGGAACGATCTTGGCGGCTGCTAAGGCTGGGCATCGAAACGGCAGAAGACGTGGCCGGTGACGTGCTCAACCCGACCGGTGGCGCGCTCGTCCGGGAACTCGATGGACCCATCCCCCGCCGGGAACGCATCCATCATTGCCATGGCAGGCTCCTCGCACGGACGAGGCAATCAGAAAAGCAGAATGTCCCTGTTTTCTGGCCCCCCAACGAGGCAGCTAGTGTGGTCTCCATTGCGCACATCGAGCGACCACCGCTCTCCTATCTTCTCCCTTGAGGGCGGGCTAGATGGTCTCCCACTGCGCGTGTCCAACGAGGGTCTTACGATTATTCCCCACTTTGCCCTAAGGGGAGCAGCCAGACTGTCCTTCACTGCGCGCATTGAGGGAGCACATTCTGATCGTGCGGCCTCAGCGAGCAAGAAGGATGGTCTGGCTGTTCCCCTCCCACCCCTCCAAGCTTGCTCGTTTCTCCTCCCATGAGGGGGGCCTGTTTGATCTCCCACTGCGCGCGTCCAACGAGGGCCTTCTGAGGCCGCGCGTTGCGCGAGCACAGGAGATCAACAGGCCACCCTCATCTCCTATTTGTTAGCGAACGCCTCATCCCCCTCCGCCCCAGCCCGCGCCTTCCAGTCCAGGCTGTAATACTCTCCGCGATCCCGCGCCCAGGGATCGAACACATTCACCACCCCCTGAAGCTCACCGGCCAGTTCCGGCATCGTCCGCAGCAGGACACGTTTCATGGGAGAGACTTGCTGCACATGACCATTGGGCGTTCCCTGCTCCATCATCTCCTGGCCCGGTCCATTGTTGGTAACCCACTCGACGCCGAGGGTGGTGTAAAACTCCGGGCGAAAGCTGGAGGTGAAGAAACGGTCGCTAAAGAGGCGGCGCGAGGCGTTGAGAATAAACACGACGAACTGGGTTTCGGAAATGGCGAAGCCATGCGGCCGCCTGAATTCCGCCAGCCAGCCCACCACGGTATCGACGTCCTCGATGTTGTCGATCAGGCTACCGGTTGGATGCCCCAAACAATCGTTGATGGGCGAACCGTTGTCGTTCAGCCGCGCCTCGGTGATTGTCTTGGACGAATCACACTGGTGTTGCCCGTACACTTCTCTCAAGGTCTTCACAAGCTGCTCCTGCTCGTTCCGAGTTGAAGAGTCCTTGGGTACACGCGTATCCACGAAATCATCGAAGCTGGTCAATTGCGTCAGACCGTACTGCCGGCGGAACTCGTTGTAGCGCGGCACTCCCCGCTCCCGATCCCTGATGAGATCGAGCGCGGCCACGTCGATCTGTTGCGTGGGGGATTGCAGACGAGACATCTTCAGGTTTTGCAAAAATTGCGGATGGTTCTGGAGGGTCAGCGCCCCCAGCCGCTGGCGGCCCATGCTGAGCGCCCAATTCGCCAGGCCCTTCTGCCGCATGACCTCGGTTGCCTTGCCCCGG
>Ga0315275_10000556_pt1 | contig 31138 bp, 22 predicted proteins | sample YL17G03_0_MG_FD_205557 | JGI IMG/M metagenome (GOLD analysis project Ga0315275, IMG submission 205557) | Sediment microbial communities from Yellowstone Lake, YNP, Wyoming, USA - YL17G03_0 | ecosystem: Environmental > Aquatic > Freshwater > Lake > Sediment | place: USA: Wyoming | collected...
ATTCCCGTCGGCGGTTCCCAGATCGAGGCGGCCAAGCGGGCCATCCACGGCCATCTGGGGGCGGCCTGGATGGTGGTGCTTGGGTCCGTCACATCGGATGTGATGTACGGCTGTATCGCCCTCTTCGGGATCGCCCCATTCCTCGAAATCCCTTGGGTCATGGCCGCCTTCAACGGCGTGGGTGTGCTCGTCCTTTGGACGCTGGCCTTCCTGACGATCCGGGAGAGCCGGAAACCGCACGAAGTGCGGCTGGAGAACTCTTCACTTAAGAACCGGAAACGCGCGTATTGGACCGGATTCTCCCTGGCCGCGACCAACCCGCCGATGATCCTGACCTGGCTCTACGGAATGTCCCTGGCCAAGCATCTCGGCCTGGCATCCCCGTTCACGACCGGGACGAAAATCCTGTTCATCGCCGGCGGCGCGGCCGGGCTGGGCGGTTACCTGGGCGGGCTCTCGGCGGTGATGCACCGGATCAAGCACTTCATCCCGCTGAAAGCCATCGGGCGCGTCTATTACTGGCTGGGGATCGCCCTCTTTCTGCTGTCCTTCTTCTTCGTCTACAACGTCGCGCGCTTCCTGGCGAAAAATCTCTAACGCGCCTCAGCGCGTCGTGATAAGATTGCGCCGGCGCATCTCCTCGACGGCTTTTTTCCAGTCGCCCGACGACGCCCACATGTAGTAGGAGAAGTAGCGGACGGTTTTCTGGAAAATCGGCACCCAGGGCTGAAATTCGGCGTAGTAATGGTTCGACTCGCCGTTGGACGGATGGTTCATCCACATGTGGAGGAACTCGGGCTCGCTGACCGGGTAGGCCCCCACGAAGGCGATGTCCTCCTCGGTGTCATAGCCCGCGTTCCAGCCCTCCTTGAGATTGAGGACCCGGCCGAAATATTCCTCCGGCCGCATCCGGTATTCCTCCAGCCCGTTCAGGCCGGGGACGACGAAGAGGTCTTCGGTCCAGTGGCGCTTGCCCAATTCGAGAATCGGCTGGGGTCCGATCATATGCAGCTCGGGGTTGCGGAATTCCAGGGCGAAGCGGACTTCGAGCAGGGGCGAGTCCCCGTAGAGGGTGAAGATCTTTTCCAGGCGGTTGCCGAAATAGTCGGCCGTCATTTTGACCCGGACAAAGGGTCCTTTCGCTTGGACGACTTGGGCATCGTAGATTTTGTGCGTCTCGATGCTGGCCTGTCCGAGGAAGTCCTCAAATCCGCCGTAGGGATAGAAGCCCCGCTCGCGGAACGGGCGGCTGTCAGTGCTGATCTCTTTTTCCGGCCAGAGCTTGAAGAAGACGTTGTCGCCCTTGTCCTTGACGATGTACTCGATGACCCGGGCGCCCGTCGCCAGGAGGGTGGCCCGGACGCTCTTGTTCTCCAGCCGGTATTCCATGATTCCGTCGCCGTTGAGATCCACGGGAGTGCAGACGGCCGATCCGGCGGCGGCTTCGATTCCGATCTGGCTCAGAGCCTCGGCCCCCAGGGCCGAGGCGACCGCGGTGTATGACCCGGGCGACAAGGGGAGACGGAGGATCGTCTCTTTATAGCTTCCCGGCGCGATGGGAATAGTGACCGTCTTTTCATAGACCCGGCCCGGGCGGGCTCCCGTCCGGTCGACCTTGACGAACAAGGCGACGCGGCCCTCGCCCGAGAAATTGTGGACGGAGACGGGGAAGTCGATCCCGGGCGCCTGGCCGTACAGCAGTTTTTGGACGGAAACAACCGGCGGCATGTCCAGAATGGCCAGGGTGCGCTTTTTAATCCCGGCGCCCTCGAACTCGACCAGGATAGGATTGGTCTGCCCCATGGCGCCCTTGGTCAGGCGCAACGAAAAGTCCTCGGTCAGGGGGGAGCCGGACTTTAATTTTATCATCCGGCGCGCGTCCCCGCCCACCGCCACTTCGGGCCCGGTGCGGACGGTCAGCGTGCCGTCCAGAGCCCCGCTCCGCGCATACCGGACCCGTACGGAAAGCGAACGGCCGCTCGTTTCGGCCGCTAATTGAACGGCGTCACCGAAACGATCCTCCAGCCAGACGCGGTCGAGCCACAGCATGTGCAGGGCGCTCCGCAGCGCCTGCGGACCGAGCATGCGGGCCTGGGGCAGGACGCCCACCTCGCGGCGGTCCAAAATGGCTTTCCACATCGCCGGGCGGGAGAACGGCTCACCCTTGGGTGTGAAGAGGACCATGAACGCGGGGGCGTCTTCCCGGACGAACCCCGTCTGCAGGATGAAGGGCGCATCCTCTCCGTCGATCTGTTTCTTGTTCCCGTCTATGGCGATCGAGCCGTCGTATTTGTACTTGTCGCAGTCGGGCGCGAAAACGGGACGGAACAGATAACCTCCGCGATCTTTAACGAACTTGATCCATTCCTCCTCAGTCGGCATGTCCTGGATCTTGAGGCCGTCCCAATCGCGCAGGCCGTAGGCGATCGTCCCCAGGCTGTGGGTGGCCTTGCCCGTGCCGACGTCGGTTATGACATCCAGGCCGATGCGGCCCAGCCAATCGGGGAATTGACCCTGGAGCATGTAGTCCATGTAGCCGTTGAAGGTGAACCAGTCGTTGCCTTGGTTCATCCCCTTGGCCAGGACCTCGAGAGGATGGCCGGGGAAGCAGGTCACGCTGTGGAGGAGCGTGCTCGCTCCGAACCAGCCGCGGTGCAAGTCGTAGCGCATCGTCACGTCCTCCACTCCGGCCAGCAGGGCGCGGATTTTATCCCGCGTCTTTGGGTCGTCGGCCAGAACGGCGAATACCGTGCGCGATCCGTCCTTCAGGACAAAGGCCCGCGCTTCGCGATAATCGGCGGCGTTCCTTTGATGGGCGTGTACGGCGACGGGAAACGTCCTTGAATCGCCGGACGCGGCCTGCTTCAACAGGACGGGCCCGAGGTCCCGGGTCAGGGGAGCGAAGACGGCGATCGGCGCCGTTTGTCCGGCCAGGGCTTTTTCTATATCGGCCCGGCTGGGATTGTCGAGGATCAGGCGTGGTTCGGCGAGCCACTCCCGGAGAAATCCCTCCGCCAGGATCAGCCCCGGCATACCCAGCTCCTCGGCGATATCGGCCTTGGCCTGCAGGATCGAATCCCCGACGTTGGGGACGCTCATCTGGAAGAGGTTCCCGTACTGGCTCCACGTCCAGGACAGGTCATGCCAATAGTTGGTATAGCCGTTGAAGCGGCCGGGCGTGGGAATGATGCCCGCCATGGAGGCGGCCCGCTCGGCCTCGGGGAGCGCCGCCGCATGGAACCGGTCGAGACGGCCGCCCGGGGCGGCCTTCTCCTGGAAAACGGCGGGGAATGCGGTCGCGCCCAGGACGACAAGGATGGCCAAGGTCAAGGACTGAGGCGTTCGCGGGGAGTTCATGGGGTGTCCCTCCTGCCGGGAATCGATCGCGGATCGTCATTTTATCAAATTCTTCGCGGCTTTACTCCACCCGGGTCCTTGTTTACTAAGCCGGGCGGAATATAGTTGACCCTGGATGTCTTTGTCGCCCGGCTAGTACTCGGGGAGCAGTAAGGATTATGCAACATATTTACTGCTCCCCGTAGTAAAATACGAATGCAATCCCGTGCGCCGCGGGGTGCCGGTAAGGAGGATGCCATGAAAAAACTCGCCGTTCCGGCGGTTTTGGCCGTTGGTTGCCTGGCCTTCGCCCAGGCCCCCGCGCCGGTCCGCGTTCTTTGGACGTTTGCCGGCCCGTCCAATCCGGGCTACGAATGGGTGACCCTGGCGGCGTCGGAGAACAATCTCGTCTATGCCGTCAAGCCGGGTCCAAGCTGGAGCTTCGCGACCGAGAACGGGCAGTTCAAGGAAACCGGTTCGACGATCACGGCCCTCGATCTCGGAACCGGCAGCTTGACGTGGGCGGCGGAATCGCGCTGGCCGATCCTCTCGCCGCTTCTTCTGACGGCCGGCCGTCTCGTCGCCCATAACGGCTACGGCGAAGTTCTGTGTTTCGATGCCCGCAACGGCAAGCCGCTCTGGAAGATCGAACCCGAACTTCATCCGGGCGGCTGGGACGAACGGACCATGCCCTCGGCCCAGGGCGAGTCGATCTTTCTCCGCGAGGAGAACGAAATCGTCTGCCGCTCGATCAAGGACGGCAAGGCGGTGTGGCGGACGGCGGTCGAAGCGGTCCAAAACCGGCGGGTCTTTCCGGCCCTGGCCGGAGACTGCCTCATCGTGGCCAATGCCATGGACGCGGTCCTCGCCCTCGACGCCAAAACGGGAAAGATCCTGTGGCGGAAGAAACTCGACGGCATCGGAGAGACCGTCCTGGCCGGCCCTTCCTTCGCCCTGATTTCCAACGCCGACAGCACCTTCAATCTGGATCCGGCCTCAGGCCGCGAGATCTGGAGCTTCGGCCGGCCGCCGATGAAGATCGAACCTCCCCCCCGGAAAACGAATCGGCCGGATTCCCGTCAGCCTCGGCCCCCGGTTTGGAACCTGGAAAACGTCAAGCCCCTGGCGGTCATGGGGGAAAGTGTCCTTCTTTTTCAAAAACGGGTCATGTATCCGGAAGGCGGGTCCTATAAGACGGAATTGGCCTGCTATGACCTGGCTTTGGGCCGGGACTTGCGCTGGTCTCAGGGCCTCGGTTCGGAATTCCGGGGTCTGAGCATCGCCGGCCCGATGATCCTGACAGTCGAAGGCCGGACGATCATCGCGCGGAGTGCGGCCGAGGGACGCCTGGCCTGGGAATTCGAGGTCCCCGGCGAAAAACTTCTCCAGGGACAAGCCCTGGCCGTCGGCGGCAAGATCCTGGTGGTCGGCTCCATGGGATTGACCTGCCTGGAGACCGGAGATCCCCTCCTTACGGGATGGGCCCAATGCGGCGGCGGCCCGTCACGCTCGGGGGCCGTTCGCTAGCGGGGAGCGGCACGGGCATGACGACGAGCGCGGGTGCGGCCGGGCCGCTCGGCCTGGCGGTCCCGGCGGAATGGGCCGACCGGTTCAGGATCGGGACGTGTTCGTGGAAGTACGATTCCTGGAAGGGACTGATCTACGAAGCCGGGAAGAATTATGGGCCGCACGATTACCTGGCCGATTATGCCCGGCGATTGAAGACGGTCGAAGTCGACCAGTGGTTCTGGAGCCTGTTCCCCAACGCCATCCGCCTGCCCGAGCCGGACGACGTAAAACGGTATGCCGAGTCCGTGCCGGATGATTTTATCTTTTCGATCAAGGCTCCCAACGCCCTGACCCTGACCCATTTCTACGCTAAGCTCGGCGGGGCGGACAAGGCCTTCGCCGGCCGGCCGAACCGGGCCTTCCTGGATGCCGGCCTCCTGGAACGGTTTCTCGAGCGCCTGGCCCCCCTCGGTCGCAAGCGGGGGCCGGTGATGTTCCAGTTCGAGTATCTGAATAAACAGAAGATGGCCTCCAAGGAGGCCTTCTTCGAGGCCTTCGGGGCGTTCATAGGGAGAGCGCCCAAAGGCGTCGCCTACGCCCTGGAAATCCGCAACCCGAACTACCTGTCGCCCGCGTTTTTCGACTTTCTGGCCGAACATAAACTGGGCTTCGTCTACCTGGACGGCTACTATATGCCGCCGCTCGGAACGATCTTTGATATGTACAATCCGTCTCCGGCCCGCTTTTCGGTCATCCGGCTCCACGGCGGGGACCGGGGCGAGATCGAAAAGGAAACAGGCAATGTCTGGAACCGGATCGTAGCGCCCAAGCCCGAAGCCCTCCGGTCCGCGGCCCGGATCACGATCGAAAACATCCGCCAGAAGATCAAGACGATCGTCAACGTCAACAATCATTTCGAAGGCAGCGCGCCGCTGACGATCGCCCGGTTCCTCAAAATTCTCCGTGATTCTGATGCCGACCCGGTCCTGTAAGCAAACGGAGGCGGAACGACTCAATCCCCGGGATCGGGATGCGGCGCGTTCCCCGGCGCAGCAGACCGGTGGGTCCGGACGGCCAGCGAGATTCCCAGGACCGCGACGGACGAGGCGCAGAGGAAACTCGCCCGGGGAAAGCCGCGGACGAGGTTCAACCCGGCGTTGAAGGCGAGAACCAGGCCGAAGCCGAAAACGGGCAGACACCGGAGGAACGCGCTGTCCGTCCGGTATTCGATGCGCGGCGCCCGACCGATCTGTCGAAGCGCGGGCGAAATCATGCCGACGACGAACCAGATGAGAAAATTGGCGGCGGGGACGCCGTCGATCGTCCATCCGCCCCGGGCCTCGCTCCAATTCCACAGTCCGATCAGCCCGGAGAAATGCCATTCGATGGCGAAGGCGATGGAGACGAGGACCCAGGCCGTGGCCAGGGATTCCGCCAGGAGCGGCAATTCATTGACTCTTCCGGCACCGCGCCCCCAAACGAAATGGACGATGGACGAGGCCAGCCAGCAGAAAAGCACCCAGACGCTGGGGATGAGGAGCGGGACCGGGCCCAGCCGCACAACGCCCAGGATGGTCCTTTCGTAGTGATAGAGCCCGCTCCAGACGCCGACGACTTCAACGGCCCAAGTGCAGGCCCAGAGGGCCAGGGTAAAAGGAAGAATCCGGCGGAAGGAACGCCCTTCGACCCGGTCCATGTAGCGGATGTGCGAGGTGAAGAGGAAGGCGATGGGAAGGAGCAGGAAAGTCTGCGAGGCCTTGCTTTCGAAGCGGCCGAAGGCAAAATACCCCAACCCGAGGACGACGACGGCGGCCGTGAGGATCGAATATTCGATCTTTTTGCGGACATCGTCAGGCCGCCCCAAAGCGATTTTGAACAGGATCGGATGCATGCGGATCGTCCGGATTTTTTTCCATCTTATTGATCGCGGACCGTCCTGTCAACGCGCCGCTGTACTCTTCTTTCCGAACTCGATACGGCGCGGGGCACACGGGGGAAAACCCGTGCGACGGGCTTTGCAGTCCTATGCCTTGGCTAGGACGACTGAGCGGGCAAGGACCAGTCCTAATTGGATATGATTTATCCAATTAGGGCAGGGAGCGAAGGAAGAATATGAGAGTGTTCTTTTTCATGGGGCGAGGGGGATGGGGGCAAAACCCGTACGACGAACGAGCGGCGATTTGCTTTCTTCTGTCCCGGCGAGGGGCGTTAAATCCGAAACCCGTCGACGAGCGAGCGGACACACCGACGCGTAACGGTCTCGTTTCAAGGGCGAAGGGGGCTTTGGGGGAAAACCCGTGCGACGACTGAGCGGGCATGGATTTTCGCCGAAGGCGAAAAGAGCGAAGGAGGAGCGTCGGAGCGGATTTTCCTCGCCGGGGAAAATCCGCGTGTTTTCCCCCAAATCCCCTGAGCTCTCTTCCTCCGAGCCGCGCTTGACAGTGGCGGAGGAGCCGTGTAAAAAGATCTTTCCGGAAAGAGGACCACTTCGCATGTCTTATGACTTTATTTTCAAGCCCTTCGCCGAGATGACGCCCGAGGATTACGCCGCCGTCGGGTTCAAGTCCGGCCTGGAGATCCACCAGCAGCTTTTGACCGAAAAGAAGCTCTTTTGCCGCTGCCCGGCCGGGCGCTACAGCAGCGCCTACGACGCCGAGATCCTCCGCCACATGCGGCCGACGCTGTCCGAGCTTGGAGAATACGACGGCACGGCGCTGATGGAGTTCAAGACCAAGAAGGAGATCATCTACCGCATCAAGCGCGAAAGCATCTGCACGTACGAGATGGACGACACCCCGCCGTTCATGATCGACGAACAGGCCCTCGACATCGCCCTAAGCATAGCCATGCTCTACGAGTGCGTCATGGTCGACGAGCTCCATATCGCCCGCAAGCAATACCTGGACGGCAGCATCCCGACCGGGTTTCAACGGACGACGATCGTCGGGGTCGACGGCCAGGTCCCCTACAAGGATCGCCGGATCCGCATCATCCAGCTCGGGCTGGAAGAGGACGCCTGCCGCGAGGTCAGCGACATCGGCCACCGACGCACCTACCTCACCGACCGGCTGGGCATGCCGCTCATCGAGACGGTTACCGCGCCCGACATGCGCACGCCCCAGGAGGTTGCCGAAGTCGGCCAGATCCTGCGCCGCATCGTCCGCAGCACCGGACGGGTGCGGACGGGCATCGGCGCGGGCCGCGAGGACGTCAACGTCAGCGTCACGGGCGGCACGCGGATCGAGATCAAGGGCGTTCCGCGGATCCCGCGCATCCCGCTCCTAACCTACAACGAGGCCATGCGCCAGTGGAACCTGCTCCGCCTGCGGGAGGAATTGTCCCGCCGGGGGATCACCGCGGAAACGTTCAAGGCCGGCGCCGAGGACGTCACCAAGATCGTCCGCCGGACCAATTACCTGCCGATCCAGTCGGCCATGGCGTCCGGGATGTGCGCTTACGGCGTCCGTCTCCACGGCTTCCGGGGATTGCTGAACTGGCAGACCCAGACCGGCACTTATTTCCACCAGGAAATTTCCGACCGCGTCCGCGTGGTCGCCTGCCTGACCATACTTCCCAACATCGTTCATGCGGACAGCCTGGGCGAAGGCCTGGCCGGCGGCGAGTGGCTGAACGTCAAGAAAGCGCTGGGGGCCGCGGAGAAAGACACGGTCGTCGTGGTTTGGGGGCCGGAGGTCGATGCGAAACTGGCCGCCCAGGAGATCATCCTCCGGGCCCGGGAAGCGACGGTCGGCGTTCCCTCGGAGACCCGGCAGGCCCTCAAGGATGGAACGAACGGATTCGAGCGCATCCTGCCCGGCCCGGACCGGATGTACCCGGATACCGACCTGCCGCCCAAGAAAATCGCTCCGGACCGGCTGGCCTGGATCCAGGCCGGCCTGCCGCCCGATATTTTGAAGCGGGAAGCCTGGTACCGCGAAATCGGCGTGCCCCGGGACCTGATTGAACAATTGTCCATCTCGCCTTTGGCCGCCTCATTCGATAAGGCCGTGCGGGAGCGGGGGATCGATCCCAAGCTGGCGGCCGTCGTGATCGTCCATGGCCCAAAACAATTGAAGAGAAAGGGCTTGAAACTCGAAGCCGACTCGTCCGGCCTGCTGGACGAGGTCTTCGAGGCGCTCCAGAACCGGCGCTTTTATCGGGAAGGGGTTCCGGCACTGCTGGAAAAGGCCTTGAGCACGGGCCGCACCGTGGGGGAACTTCTTCCCGAGCCCGGGACGGACGAGTTCCTGGCCTGGGAAGAAGCCCGCATCGCCGGGCTGCTGACGGGACGCCGTTTCGAAAACGCCCCGCGCCGTCAGAGACGGGCCATGGGTCTTCTGATGGAGCTATGGCGGGGCCGGATGGCCGGCGCCGAAGCGGCCCGGGGAATGGCCGAAGCCCTGACCAAGGTCCGGCCATGAACGCCGCCCCCCTGTATAAAGGCTATCGCGGGCGGGCCCTCGAGGTCCTCCGGCATTTCCAGGCTGCGGTCTGGAGCGACATCACGTTCATCACGCCGACGGGGCGCTATACCGGGATCGTCCTTCCGCGCTCGGAAACGGCGGACGCCGATCACATCGTCCTCAAGCTCCGCTCGGGATACAATATCGGTATCCGCGCCGACCGCGTGACCGGGGTGGAGATCTACGGCCGCAAGGAAGCGCACTACAAAATCCCGGAGAAGGAATTTCCCTACGACCCGGTCAAGCCCAGGGTCAAGCTCCTGGGCACCGGCGGCACGATCGCCAGCCGGCTCGACTACCGCACCGGGGCGGTCATTCCGGCCTTCTCCCCGGGCGAATTGTACGGCTCGGTGCCCGAGCTGGCCGATCTCTGCAACCTGGAGACGGAAAAGCTCTTCGGCGTGTTCAGCGAGAACATGGGCCCCGAGCAGTACATCGCCACGGCCCGGGCCATCGGGCGGGAAATCGAGAAGGGCGTGCAGGGTGTGGTCATCGGCCACGGCACGGACACCATGCACCACACCGCGGCCATCCTGTCCTTCATGGTCCAGAACTCGCCCGTGCCCATCGTCATGGTCGGCTCCCAGCGCTCGAGCGACCGGCCCTCATCGGACGCCGCCCTCAATCTCATGCACAGCGTCAAGACCGCGGCCGAGAGCGATATCGCCGAGGTCATGGTCTGCATGTTCGGCCCGACCTCGGACATCTACGGCCTTCTCCACCGCGGGACGCGCGTGCGCAAGATGCATTCGAGCTACCGCTCGACGTTCCGCACGATCGGCGATATCCCCATCGCCATGGTCAGCCGGGAGAAGATCACTCCCCTGCGCCAGGACTACAAGCGCCGCCGTAAGGACCGCAACGTCGTCATCAACACGGCCTTCGAGGAGAAGGTCGCCATCCTCTATTATTATCCCAATATGAAGCCGGACATGGTCGACTCCCTCATCGACAACGGCTACAAGGGGATCGTCATCGCCGGCACGGGGCTGGGGCATGTCAACAAGCCGCTCTATCCCGCGCTGAAGCGGGCCCAAGACCGCAAAATCGCCGTCTACATGACCGTCCAGACGCTCTGGGGCTATGTCCAGATGTACGTCTACGACACCGGCCGGGACATGATGGAGCTGGGCGTGGTTCCGGCGGCCAATCTCCTGCCCGAAGTCGCCTACGTCAAACTGGCCTGGGCCCTGGGTCAGACGAATGATCTGGAGCAGGTTAAGAAGATCATGCTCACGCCCATCGCCGGGGAGATCACCGAGCGCGAGCCGTCCAACGGCTATCTCATCTTCCAGGGCGGCATCCCGGAAGTGGAAGAGTTCATTTCCAAGTACAGAAAATAGAAAACGAAGGAAAATCCCCTCCCTCCGAAGGATTCCCTCCTCCTTCGGCCCCGGACGCTCCGTCCGGTTTCGCCTAACCGGCTTTTATCGGACGCCGGGGATATTGGCCGCCGAATCCTTGTCCAGGGTGACGTCCCGCCGGGCCGTGGAAATGGTGATGGTGAAGCCGGCGATAACGGCCAGCAGCGCCATGAGCATCAGAATGAAGAAGGTCGAGTTGCCCGCGCTCTTGACGACAATGAACTCGATTAGGTAGAGGATGAAGATCAGTGTGGAGATGATGTGATCGACGATTTCGGCCGAGCTGGTGCGGGTGGACTTGAAGACCTGGACGGTTAGGCAGATGAGGCCCAAGATGACAAAGATATCCCCTACGCAAAGCGTCCAGGGAACATTCGGGTGGAGGTTGAAGCTAATGAGCTTACCGCCCATGAGGTCGGCCTTGCCGATGAGAATGAACAAGTTGACCAGGACGAACAGATAGCCGAACATGGGGATCTTTTTCAGGATTTTCATGGTCTCCTCCTTCAGGGTGAAGTCATTATACCAAAACGAAAGAAGGGGTCAAATCGCCGGGGGCGCCGCGGCCGTCCTGAGGCCGGTTGGACCACGGCCGGTTTTCCGTTAGAATGAGGCGGATGATGAGGACTCGGCCGCGGCGGAAAGGCGTTCGATCGTGAGCCCGCTGGCCCACGCGGGAATCGGTCTGCTCGGCTGGCAGTTGGCCGACCGGAAAAAGACGGCCGGGAGCCTGGCCCTCTTTCTCTTCGCCGCCAATTGGGCGGACATCGATTTCGCCCTGGCCCTGCTGTTCGGAAACCGGGGCCTTTTCCGTCACCAGTTTTACACCCACAATGTGTTCTTTGTCCTGGCCGGCTGCGGATTGCTCTCCTTTCTCCTGCCGCGGTTCGGCGGCCGCTGGGGACTGATCCTGACCGGACTGACCCATCTGCCCCTCGATATCATCGTCGTCGATACCGTGGCGCCGATCGGGATCCGCCCGTTCTGGCCGATCTCCGACGCCCTTTACAATGTCGGCCTGTTTCCGTTTCTCGAGCGGGGGCCGTGGCGGGTCATCTTCTCGCCGAAAAATGATCTCGTCCTGGGGCTGGAGTTCCTGGTCTTCGTTCTGCCGGTCCTCTTGATCTTCCGCAAGCCGCTGGCGGGCCGCCTCCGGAGTGCGGAATTTTGGAAATGGTAGGCGGCTTTTTTGACTTCGTCATTTTCGTATGTTAAATAAAGAAAGAAAAGGAAATCGCGGATGCCGGATTTCACTTCCGGCCGGGGAAAGGGGGCGCCGAGTTCCGTTTTCAGGAGGAGGGTCATGCGCAAGTCGCCGCTTCTGGCCGCCGCCGCCGGCGTTCTGTTTTTTATATCCCCCGCCCGGGCCTCGCTGAGCCATCAGATCGTCCGCTACGATATCCAGGCCCGGCTGGTGCCGGAAACAAAAACGGTCCAGGGCCGCGAGGTCCTGACCTGGCTCAACGATTCCGACGTCCCCGTTTCCGAGCTGCGTTTTCATCTCTATCTCAACGCCTTCAAGAACAACCGGTCCACGTTCATGAAGGAAAGCGGAGGCCGCCATCGCGGCTTCAAGCTGGACGCGGAGAACTGGGGTGCGATCGACGTGACCCGGATCCAGATCAAGGACGGGGCCGATCTGACCCCGACCCTCGAATTCGTCCAGCCGGACGACCATAACCCCGAAGATCAGACGGTCGCCCGGATCAGCCTGCCGGCCGCCGTCAAGCCCAAGGAGTCCGTCTCCCTGGTCATCGATTTCGTTTCCAAGATGCCCCGCGTCTTCGCCCGGTCCGGCTTCTCCGGGGATTTTTACATGATCGGGCAGTGGTTTCCCAAGATCGGGGTGTGGTGGAAGGACCAGTGGAACTGCCACCAATACCACTCGACCAGCGAGTTCTTCGCCGATTTCGGCGCGTTCAACGTCGAGATCACCGCCCCGGAACGGTTCATCATCGGGGCCACCGGCCGACGGACCGCCGAACGGAAGAACCCGGACGGGACCCGGACCCTGACCTACATCCAGGAGGATGTCCACGACTTCGCCTGGACGGCCTGCCCGGATTTCGTCGAATACCGCGAGCGCTTCACCCTGTCCGATCCGGCCGTCGATACGGAGATGATCTTCCTTATCCACCGGGCCCATCTGAATTCCAAGGAGCGCTACGTCCGATCGCTCCGGCAGGGACTGGAGTTCTACAGCCGCCACTACGGACCGTATCCCTACGGCACCATCACTCTGGTCGATCCGGCCCCGGGCGCGGCGGCCGCCGGCGGCATGGAGTACCCGACGCTGTTTACGGCCATGACGACCAGCTTCATGCCCGGCGGCATCCGCATGCCGGAAATGGTGACGATCCATGAGTTCGGACACGGTTATTGGTACGGGATCGTCGGATCGAACGAATTCGAGGAGGCCTGGCTGGACGAGGGGATCAACTCGTATTCCGAGGCCAAGGCCATGGCCGAGTACTACGGGCCGGACCGTTCGCTCATCGACTGGGGTCCGGTCCGCATCAGCGACGTCCAATACCAGCGCTTCTCGGTCATCGGTTCGGGCCGCTTCGATCCCATCCTCCGTAACTCCTGGGAGTACGTGAGCAACGGAAGTTACGGCTTGAACGTCTATTCCAAAGCTTCGCTTATGCTGCTCACCCTGGAGCGCTTCCTGGGCGAGGAGACCATGGCCCGGCTCATGAAGACCTATTACGAGCGCTGGAAATTCCGCCATCCGACCTCGGCCGATTTCGTCCAAGCCGCCGAGGACGCCAGCGGCCGCGATCTGAAATGGTTCTTCGACCAAGCCCTCAGAAGCCCCGACAAACTGGATTACGCCGTCAGTTCGCTGTCCTCGGAGGAGGTGCCTCCGGCGGCCGGCCTCTTCAACGGCAAGCTCGTCTCTCCGCCCGAGGCGAAACGGAAACGAGGGGAGGCGGTCACGTACCGCAATGAAATCGTGGTCGTCCGCAAAGGCGAATGGGTCGTGCCCCAGGACATCCTGATCGTCCTGGAGGGGGGGAAGACGATCCGCGAATCGTGGGACGGCCGGGAGCGCTGGAAAAAATTCGTCATGTTCGGCCCCCGGAAGCTCGACTATGTCCAGATCGATCCCGAGGCGCGCTGGCTGCTCGACGTCAATTTCGCCAATAATTCGATGCGCCTCGAGGCCCGGCCCGGAGGTCCGCGCAAGATCGCCCTGACGATCACGGCCTGGTTCCAGCACCTCCTGTCCCTGGCCGGCCTCTGAGGAGCTCCCCATGAACGTCATCAACAGCTATTCCAAGGGAATCCAGGACGCCTTGCTGCGCCCCAAGGCGGCGATCGTCCTGTGGCTGGTCAACGCCGCCTTCGCCGCGCTGGTCTATTTCGTCGCCGCGGGGGCCGTAGTCTCGGCTCTGGGCCGGAGCCTGGCGGCCGACGACCTGCTCAGCCGCTCCAACGTCGACGCCCTGTTCGAGCTCCTGACCGGATCGGGCGCCGCCTTGTCCGCATTGTGGACGATCGTCCTCGTTCTCTTGGTTCTCTATCTGTTTGTCTCGCCCCTCCTCTACGGAGGGATCCTCCACGACCTGGTCCGGCCCCGCGACAGGGGGGGCTTCGCCCAGTCCTTTTGGGCCGGCGCGGGCCGCTTTTACGGCCGCTTTTTCCGACTGGTCCCGGCCTCGCTCGTCCTGTGGGTCCCGGCCGCGATTCTCTTCATCCTGGCCGGGCTGGTCCTGGATTCGCTGGGGCGGGACCCGCTCAAGGAACAGCTCAATTTTTACCTGACGTTTGTCCGGATCCTGCTGGCATTGTTCCTTTTCTTCCTGGTCAAGATGATCCTGGATTACGCGCGCATCCGGATCGCCGCGGCCGAAACGCGCAGCGCCCTGGCGGCTTTGGCCTGGGCGGCGGCGTTCGTCCTGCGCAAGTTCTGGAAGACCCTGGCCCTCTATTATGTCCTGGGGCTGACCGCGCTGGCCGGCGCGGCCGCTTATCTGGGGGTCCAATCTCTTTTCGGCAAGACGACCATGAGGGCGGTGCTGTTCGGTTTTCTTTTGACCCAGCTCCATATTCTCTGGCGGAGCTGGATCAAGGTCGTCTACCAGGGCGCGCAGCTTCGCTTTTATGCCCAGGAGTCGTTTTGACCGGAGACCGGCGCCCGCGGGCCGGTCAATGGGATCCGCGCAGGACCCGGGCCGGAAGGCGGATGAGCGCGGCGAAGAGATCGAAGACCGCGGTCACGGTGATCCCGACGAGGCGGAACGGCAGCAGGAGGAGCCAGACGATCGGATAAAGGACGAGGGCCATCAGGGCCACCGGCCAGCACATCAGGAACAGGAAGAGCCAAAGCAGGAATTTCATCGTCGTACCTCTTCGATTATAATGACGAAACGAGGCTGAAAAAGGTTCATGTCCGAAGGACTCGAACAGAAAGTCTATGAGGCCCTGGCCGGGCTGGGCATCGCCTATTCCCGCCGGGAGCATCCGCCCGTCTTCACCGTCGGCGAGGCAGCCGTCCACTGGGAAGGGATTCCCGGAGCCCATTGTAAAAATCTTTTTCTGCGGAACAAAAAGGGCAATCATCATTACCTGGTCGTGGCCGAATGCGCCAAGCGCGTCGACCTGAAGGCCTTGGCTAAGGTCTTCCACGATGACCGGTTGAGCTTCGCCTCGGACGAGCGCATGAGGCGCTTCCTCGGTCTCCAGCCGGGCGCCGTTTCGCCGTTCGGGCTGCTCCAGGATGAGAAGAAAGAGGTCATCGTCGTCCTCGACGAGGACCTCCGGACCGCCGAAGCGGTCAGCTTCCATCCCAACGTCAACACGGCCACCTTGACCATCGCCTACGCCGATCTGGAAAGATTCCTGGCCTGGCGGGGAAACCCGGTCCGGAGGCTGCGGCTGTGAGGCCGCCGCGTGCGAAAACGCCCGGCCGGCCGGCCGCCTGGCTCGTGCTGGCCCTTGGCCCCGCGCTGGCCCTTGTCTCCGCGCTGGCCGCCCGGGCGCCGGCGCCGCTCGTCGTCTGTTGCGCCGGCGACAGTCTGATGCGTCCCATGCCTTCTTATTTCAGGACGCTGGCCCCGCAGGAAGGCCTGAACCTCGAGCTCCGGGAATGGGCCCAGGGCGGATTGAACACGGAGACCTACCCCTCGTTCTTCCGCCGGAATCTCGCGGAAGGGGAAGGGAGGCCTTGCGATGCCATCCTGCTGCAGCTGGGAACGAACGACACCGTCCCTCTTCTCGAGGAAAGGACTGCGCCGGCCGAGTTCCGAACGCGGATGACGGCCATTCTGGCCGAATTCAAGAAATTTCCGGGCCAAAACAGGCCCCGGCCGGTCCTCTTCCTGGCCGCCGTTCCGCTCTTTTGCGCCCGGCCCGAAAGCGCCGCCAAGAACCGGATTGTCGAGACGGTCGTCAATCCGCTGATCCGGGAGATCGCCCGAACCGAGGGCGCCGTCCTGGTCGATCAATACGCCGTCCTGAAGGACCATCCCGAACTCTACGATCCGGATTGCATCCATCCTAATCCGCGGGGGAAAAAGCCCTGGCCCAAAACTGGCTCAACGCGCTGCGCCGAGTTTTTTCCGCCGGCGGCCTGTCCTCCCCACCCCATCCAGGAGCCGTTCATGATTTTTTTCGATCGGCTCCGCAAACTCGGCGAACTCAAAAGAAATCCTGAGCTCCCCGGAGGTCCTCATGAAAACCCGCGAAGCCTTGCGCCGCACCCGCATCGTGTCCATCCCGGAAAAGGGATTCCCCGTCGAGGAGACCGCCGGACGGGAGATCCAGTCCTCGACCGACGGCGCCGAGTGCCGGCGAGATCCGTCGCGCCGGGGACGCCCCGCCGCCGGCGTTTTTCAGGTCGGCGTGGCCGGGCCGGCCGGGCTGAAGAAACTGGCCGCCCTCGGAGCGCGGCTTCCCGCCGGACGCGAATGGATCGCCCTGCGGATCGCCGCCGACGGATCCGGTTTTTTGCTCAGCTCGTCCCCCCGGTTCCTGTTCACCGGGGCGCGTTATCTGCTCGAGGACCTGGCCGAGGAGGACGTCACCCGGATGAAGCTCCGCCTCGTTCCCCTCAGCTTCGCCGTGGAAAAATCGACGTTCGATCTGGTTCTGACCCAATACGCCCGGATCATCCGGCCCTTTGACCGCGAGCGGCACATCCGCGAATACGCCCGCCTCGGATTCAGCCATCTCGAAGTCAACGGCCTGGCCGTTCCGTTTCCCATCGAGCCGGGTGTTCCGGCCGAGTTCTACCCGGACTTTTACACCTATGCGCCGGCCCTCGATCAATTCACCTCAAGCGTCCTGAACAAGGGGTTCTATCCCAGGGAATATCTCGACGCCAACCGGAACCGCCTCCGGGACAACGCCCGCCTGGCCCTCAAGTACGGCCTGACGCCGGGCCTCCTGTGTTTCGAACCGCGTTCGATGCCCGAGGCCTTTTTCCGGAAATATCCGACCCTGCGCGGGCCGCGCGTCGATCACCCCTTCCGCAGCTTCCAGCCGCGCTATGCCCTGACCCTGGTCCATCCAGCCGCCCGCGCCCACTATGCCGAGATGATCGGGAACTTGTTGAAGGACGTTCCTGAACTGGAGTTCATGGCCGTCTGGTCGAACGACAGCGGCTCCGGTTTCGAGCACACCAAATCCCTCTATGTCGGCCGGAATGGGGGGCCGTTCCTGGTCCGCGAGTGGAAGGACGACGAGGAGATCGCCAAGTCCGCCGCGGCCAACGTCGCCCGGTTCTACGAAACCTTGCGCGATGCGGCCTCCGCGGTCAATCCCGCCTTCCGCGTCATCACCCGGCTGGAGTCGTTTTACGGCGAACGCAAGCACCTCTGGCCGCTTCTGCGGGACCGCATTGACGTCGAAGTGAACTCGCTCCTGACCTCGGGGTGGGAGAACAATTATCCCCATCCGTCCTACAAGGACGTCCAGGTGCTCGGCGCCGCCTACCATCAGACGCTCTCGGACAAGGAACGGGCGCCGGCCCGCGAACTCGAGTCCCGGGGGAGCCGGGCGCTTTTTTACCATTACTTCGCGGCGTTCGGCAATTTCGAGCCGCTTCTCGGCCTGCCTTTTCCCTGGCTGACCCATGAGAAACTGAAGGCGGCGGCCCGTCTGGACGCCGCCGGCCTGGCCTGGATGGGCGGGATCCATCCCCCGGACAAGGCGCCTTATGCCGTGAATCAGGACGTCTTCCGCTCCTTCCAACTCGACGCCGGATTGGACATCGAGACCGCCGTCCGGGAGATCGCCGGGCGCTATGCCGGAGCCCGCTGGGCCGGCCGTCTAGTGCGGGCCTGGCGCCTCATCGAGACGGCGTATCGCCGTTTCATGCCGTTGCCGCTTTATTCGGGATACGGAATGGTTTGGAACCGCCTGCTCGTGCGGCCCCTGGTCCCCGATATCGAGGCCGTTCCCGAAGCGGAAAGGGACTATTACGAGTCGGTGATGGTCAGCCCGCCCCACAACCCCAACAAGGTCGACCTCTCCAAAGACGTCCTGTTCGAGCTCGTGCCGCCGGCCTACGCCCGAAAAGCCCATCGGCGCATCGACCGGAGCGTTTGGAAGCCCCTGGCGCAGGCCTTGGCTCTGCTGGCCGGGACGCGGGACGAAGCGCGGACGAAACGCGACATCCGGGCCTTCGAGGTTTTTCAGGATCAATTCTTTCGGGCCGGCGCCTTGAAATGCGTCTTCGAGACCCAGCGAAACGCCGCCGTTTGGATCGACGCGGTGCACGGGTTCCAGTCCTCCCGGAGCGCGCGGGCCAAGGCCCGCTTCCGGGCCCTTCTCGACGATATGATCGGCCGGGAGATCGCCAACAGCCGGGACCTCATCGCCCTCTGGCGCGAGGCGCCCGTGGAGTGGATGATGGTCAGCGACCTGGGCGAGACGCCGTTTATCTACGGCGAGAATTTCCCGGATCTGCTGGAGAAGAAAATCGCCCTCATGCGCCGCCACCGCAAGGACGAGCCGCGCATCGACGGGAATTTTATGTTTAAAATTACTACGGGGAGCAGTAAATATGTTACATAATCCTTACTGCTCCCCGAGTACTAGCCGGGCGACAAAGACATCCGGGGTCAACTATATTCCGCCCGGCTTAGTAATTAGGGGTCGCGCCCTCATTTTCCGCTTCTTGGCGGCAAATGAGGACGCGACCCCTTTTTTTTAATTGGCGAAATAGCCCAGGCGGTGGACGACGCGCGCGCCCGGCCTCTTGGCCCGCACCGTGATGGTGCGGAATTTTCCGTCCTTGATATAGAGGCGGGGCGTGTAATAAAGCAGGTAATAATTTTCCGAGGAATCGACGGCATCCTTCAGGAGGGCGAGGGGATTGGCCGAGCTTTCGCTGAACCCGCCCGAAGCCGCGGCCATCTCCCGGAAAGCGCCGAAGATGTCCTCGCTCTGTTCGCGATAAACCACGCCCGGGACCAGCGGGGCCGGCTCGCTGATGAGCAGGAAGTGGATGGCCACCGAGGCGTCGGCATAGGCCCGCTTGACCGCCTCCACCTCGAAGGGGATATCGCGGCGGTAGAAATCGAAGATGCCGGTGATGGTCTGATTCACGGTCGGCCGGTCCTGGAACAGGTCCATGTATTGGTAGAGAATGCGCGGCTCGATTTTGGGGATGAATTCCCGCTGGTAGAACATGTAAACGAACTTCTGACCCGGGTCCTCCTTGAGCGTCTGGGGGAATTGAAGGAGTTTCTTGGCGTCGATCGTCCGCTGGCTTTCCAGGAGGCCGAGCGTCGTCTCGTAGCGGGTCAGAAGTTCCTCGATGGAAAAATCCCTCAGGTTCGAGCTCGAACCGGTCGAGAACAGCGAATCGGCCAGGGGATCGACAAATTGGGAGAGGGCCGAGCCGATGGTCTTGGCCAGGTCCTCCAGATCGGCCATGACGCTGCGGTACGAGGAGCTTCCGAGCTGGGCGTCGCTACGGAGGAGGCCGGTGACCTGCTGGACGATCTCGGCCCGCGTACGAACCTCGAAAGCCTTGGCCTTCAAGCGGTAGGTCTTGAGGGGGGAAACGACGGTCAGGCTGTCGCCGGGCATGATGACGTTCTGGATGAAATAGTCCAGGGCCGCGCCCAGGCGGGGCGTGTAATCCGAGATCTCAAAGAAGAGATAGAACGAGCGGTTCGTCCGGGGCGTGAAGCGTTTGACCTCGTCGCGCCGCTCCACGGCCCGCTTCCTGACCAGATAGACCGCTTCGATGGGGACGGATCGGCCGTTCTCGAGCAGTTCGAAATCGTCGATCTTCAGATCGTCCAAGAATGTCCCGCCCTGGAAGACGCGGACCGGCACTTCGATGTTGATGACGCCCGTCTCCACGGCGATCTGCTGGGCCGCGAGAAGCGAGGCCAGGGCCGCCCAGAATAAGGCCACCGCGGTTTTCTTCATTTCCATTTCACCTCGTCTCTCCAATAGCGGAGCTTGCCCCGCTCCGGGGAATCGGGGCTCCCGTCGAAGGCCAGGCCGGAATACCAGGGCTTGTTTTCGACGAGAAGGTTCTGGCGATAAAGGGCCTTGGTCAGGTTGACGATCGTATAGGCCAGCTTCGTCCCGTCGGATGCGGCGAACAAAAAATCGCCGTTGGTTTCGAACCCGCCGAAAGCCATCCGTCCGGCCTCGTAGACGTAGCGGGGGCGCTTGTTATCCCGGGCCATGTCCCGGCGGAGATCGTTTTTGGCGCCGATGATGTAAGTCTTCCCGCTCAGGGTGACTTCGACGGCCTGCCCGGCCCGCGGTCCGTCGACGGGCAGCAGGCGGACGCCCGCGGCCAGGGCCTTGGGATCGGCCCCGGCTTCATGGGGGACGAGAACGGTGACGAATCCGATCGTCTCCCCCAGCTCGAAGTGTTGGCCCGTCGTCTGGTGGATGGTCCATTCGTCCTGATAATGGCGCTTCTGCGGTTCGACGCCCTCGATCTTGAAGGCCGTCGAGGGAAAGGCGACGAGCAGGCGCTCGTCCTGGGGCAGGGCGTTGGAGGTGGCCCCGCCGTAATTGGCGATGGCGTCGTATCCGGTATCGTACCAATGCTCGCCCCGGGCCCAAATCCTGCGGGTGTGCCAGAGGTTGCTCAGGGTGAACCATTCCTCGCGGAGGGACTTGAAGACGTCGAAGACGACGAAGAATCCGCCCTCCTTGACGTAGGCGATGATGCGGTCGGATTGGGCGCCCCAGTTATCATCGATCACCCGGACGCGGCCGTAGTCGATGTCCGGCAGGCTTAGAAAATCGACCTTCTGGGTGCGGACTTTGCGGTAAGCGCCCGAGTTGTGCAGAAAATCGAGGAGGCCCTGGCCCGGGACGGCGTCGCGGACGCTGTAGCGGAATTCACCCTCCTTCTGGCCCATATAGATTTTCTCCGGCCGTACGCACAAGCGGTTGTGAAAATAATCCTGGCGGAATTGGCCGTAGGGACCGCTGGGCATGTAGTCGCGGTAGCCGGCGTCATGCAGGAGGACGGACCGGCCGGCCATGAGCAGGGGGATGGAATTCTCGTCGGCATGGCCGTGGGTCATCTTCTCTTCTTCGACCGGGATCGTGTCGCGGAGATAATCGCGGTAGTTGAGGCCGCCGTCGCCTTCGTCGCGGTAATTCCACAGGAGATAGGTCGAGGAAGGATCCCAACCGTTGCGGAAGACGATTTTCTTGCCCTGGACGTCCTCCATGACTTCCCGGGAAAGGGAAGACGGCGGGGCCGGAGAGACGGCGTCGGAGCCCCAGTTGACGATGTCCATGAACATATAGCCGAGCCCGACGTTGGTCGGCGTTTTGAAATCGACATTCTTGCGGGCCAGGAGAACGGCCGCCCATTTCATCTCCGGATTCTTGTAGTGGGCCGCGGCGGCCTCGAAGAAGACCAGGTAATGGGGCCAGTTGGCTTCCCAATGGGCGTCTCCGAAGTCCGGGATCATGCCCGCCGGGCTCATCAAATTGAGGAAGTACTGGGCGTAATAATAAAAGGTCGGGGTGCGGAAGAGATCGTCCACGCGGCGCTGGGCTTCGGCGTATCCGAGAAGCGCGTAGAGCCAGATGCCGTGATAGATGGTGGCGTCTTCGATCTCCCACTTGCCCCAGTTGTCGTCGCCCAGGGCCCGGCGCTGCATGTCCCAGACTTTGGCGGCCGGGTGGTCGGGCAGGGCGCGCAGGGCCCAGGCCAGGTTCTCGGCCCGCAGGGCGGAGCGGTTCATGGCCCCCCATTCCTGCGTCCGGAGCATGTAGCCGATGCTCTCGGCGATGAGGGCTTCGCATTGGGCGTTCTCGGCGGGCGCGAGCTGGTCGAGGCGATGGAGGATTTCATAGGCCCGGATATAGCGCATGACGGTGAAGAAATCGGGCAGGGCGGGCACGGCGTCCTCATAGTCGAAGCGCGCCTTGCGCGCCCAGTCGGGGAATTCCGCCCGGAAATCTCCGTACGTGAGAAGCACGCGTTTGGCCCGGGCGGCGTACTCGGGTTTCTTTTCCCTTTCGAAGAGCGAGGCGTAGATCGAAGCCATTTCCAGGAGCCCGCCCGGAGCGCGGTATCCGAACACGTTTTTGGGATCGAAGGACTTGCGCCAGGCGGCCAGGGATTCCTCGTAGTGTTGCCAGGCCCAGTCGGCGGAGGCCCGGGCATAGGCCAGGTATTGGCTTTGGGTGACGAGGGAAACGGCCGGAGCGGGCCCCCTGGTGACGGCCAAGACGGGAACGGATGCGGCGAGAAGAAGGACAACGGCTGAGAACGCGGTTTTTTTCAGCATGGACACGGCCCTCCGGGCTTCATGATTTGGAAAGGATCTTCATCATATGAAAACCCGCCGCTGGATGCAAAGGCCGCTGTTTTCATTATAATAGGGAAGGACTAACGATGAGTGAATTCCCCGCTTATATACGCCGTCTCGGCCGGGAATCCGCTTTTGCCAAGGGCGCTTTCCTGTTTCAGGCCGAAGAACAGGCGGCCGCGTTTTTCTTCATCCTCAGCGGGGAAATCCGCGTCTTCAAGATGGATGAGCAGGGCCGCGAGCTCGAGGTCACCCGGTTGGGGGCAGGCGATTTCGTCGGCGAGGCCTTTGCCCTCGTCCACGGCCGCTATCCCTTTTTCGCCCAGGCCGCTCGCGACGCGCGGGCCCTGGTCTTCGGAGCCGAGGCGGTCGATCGGGCCATCGCCGCCCGGCCGGACGCGGCCCGTTTCTTCGTCCGGCTGTTGGCCCGCAAATGCGTCCAATTGAGCGGGCGGGTGGAAAGCCTGGGCATGAAGACCGTCCGCCGGCGCCTGGCGGAATTCCTCCTTTCCGGCTGCCGGGGGGGAGGACCCTGCGCCATCGTCCTGCCCATGAAAAAAGGCGAACTGGCCAAGGCCCTCGGCACCGTCGGGGAGACGCTTTCGCGGACCCTCCGCCAGATGCAGGACGACCGCCTGATCGAGGTGGAGGGCAAGACCATCCGGGTCACCGACTGCCCCGGCCTGCGGCGCGAGATCGGGTCCTGATTTTTTGACCTGGATCAAAGACCGCCGGACCGCTTTCCCGTAGACTGGACCCGGATTCCCATTTTTCGGAAACGGAGAACGGACATGGCCAAAAGAAAAATCATCGAAATCGAGCGGGCCCTCTGCGACGGCTGCGGACTGTGCACGACCGCCTGCGCCGAGGGGGCGCTTCAGCTGGACGGCGAAAACAAGGCCGTTCTCGTCCGCGAGCTTTATTGCGACGGCCTGGGCGCCTGCCTGGACGTCTGTCCGACCGGCGCCCTGAAAGTCGTCGAGCGGGACAGCGAGGACTATGACCCCCAGGCCGCTTACCGGCACGTCCTCTCGACGCGAGGCCGGGACGCGGCCCGTAACGTCCACGGAATCGGTGAAGCTGATGATCACGGCCATACGCATGGCCCGAAAGGCCATGCCTATGAGCTTCGCTCCGCGCCAGCTACGCCGAAGAAAAGGGAAGCGGCGCCTATGGCCTGCGGCTGCCCGGGGAGCATGGCCCAGGAAATCAAGCGGGACGGAGAGACCGCCGACAAGACCGTCTCCGGCCGGTCCGAGCTCACCCAGTGGCCCGTCCAGCTCCATCTCGTTTCGCCCTTAGCGCCTTACTTCCAGAACGCCGACCTGCTCGTAGCCGCCGATTGCACGGCCTTCGCCCTGGGCAGCTTCCATCAGGACCTGCTCATGGGCAAGAAGCTGGTCATTGCCTGCCCCAAGCTCGACGACACGGAGAATTACGTGGAGAAGCTGTCCGAGATCATCAAGATCAACGACATCCGGTCGCTGACCGTGGCCATCATGACCGTGCCCTGCTGCGCCGGCCTCCATCACCTGGTCGAAGAGGCCGTGGAACGGTCGGGCGCCCCGCTCAAGGCGAAGAAAGTCGTCATCGGAATCGACGGCCGAATCGCCGTTTGAACCGATCGCCGCGCGTCCCGGTCAGTTCGGCGACGTCGTCTGCGCGCCTCCGTAATAGATCCCGTTGAAGAGCAGCTTGAACGTGCCGTGGGGCTGGCCGCGGAAGACGATCTCCGGGCCGAAGAGGAAAAGCTTGCCCTTGCCGACCGGCGCCTCGACGGCCTCCACGCCGCGCCATAGGTACTGATCGCCCCAAACCCAGCCGCTGCGCAGGGGGTTTTTGTTCTCGAACCAGAGCACGGGTTTCAAGCCCTTGATCTGCGCTTCGGGCAGGAGATCGAACACCGGGCTGCCGTCGAAGAAGACATCGACTTGGTCGGGGAGGCCGAAGGCCAGGGGATGCGTCTTGTCGACCTGGACCTGAAGGATCGAACCCGGCACGTAGAACTTCTGATTAACGAGGGGGACTTCCTTGCCCTCCGCGTTTTTTTCCACCAGGTGATCCGCCATCGGCAGACCGAGATGATAGGCCAGGGCCGTCGAGCCGCCGACGGCCAGGATCGTTCCGCCATCCTCCAGAAAGTTCTTCAAAGCCGGAATGGTCTTCTCCGCCGTGACCCGGCCGATCATGGATTGGAATTCCGGCGGAACGTTCGCCGGGGCGGCCCCGCCGAACCCTCCGCGTCCTCGGCGCCCGCCCTGGACTGCGGGAATGGCGCCCGACGGGAAAATGAGGACGTCGTACCGGGCCGCCAGATGGCCGGCGTCGAGGGCCGGCGCGAAGACGAGCTCGAAGGGGAATTCGAATTGCTCCAGGAGCCAGCGCATCCATCCCGAATCCATGGAACCGCCGTACATGTCCCAAAGCCCGATGCGGACGAGCTTCAGCTTGAGGACCTCGACTGCCGGTTTGAGGTCGAGGGGTTCGATGGACAGGCCCAGCTCCCGGGCCGCCTTATCCAGAACGGGCAGGACGGATGGCTTGGCCGGGACATAGATCGTCCCTGCCGGATAGGTTTTGCCGTTGGCGGCAAAGGCCGCCTTGGTCCAATACACCTCTTCACCCGCCTTCAGCAGGCGGTTGGTGACCACGGCCCCGTCGTTGCAGGCATGGCTCAGGGCGAACCCGGCCGCCGATCGGTTGGCCGACGCCGAACCCTGCGCCGGCGGCTTGGCGAAACCCTGGATCTCTTCGAACGGCCCGTCGAAGCCGTCCAGGACGCGGTCGAAACGGATCCCCATCTGGAAGGCGACCGTCCAACCGGCGCTGTCGTAGGGCGGGCGGGGAGGGCCGCCGGGATAGGCGAAATCGTCGGGATGGTCCTGGGGCTCGAACATGGAGATGAGATGGGCCCGGAAGGCCTGGGCCGATTGGACCACGAACGATCCCGCCGCATACGTTTTTTCGGCCACGGTGAAGGGCCGGACCGCGCGATGCACCGTGATGCCGCTTTTGATCAGCGTGTTGACGAATTTGACCGCGGTGGGGAAATCGGGCTGGTCGGCCGGGATGATGAACCCGCGCGGGTCACGCTTGGACGGGTCGCGCAGGGCGTCGTAGAACTTCAGCGGCGCGCCCCCGCCGCCGCGTTGGCCGCCCGGACCGGCCGCTGCTCCGGTTCCCGCGGCTTGGCCGCGCTCCTTCTCGACCTGGGCCTGGATTTCGGCCACGGCCTTCGGTTGGAACGTCCACGTGTCGCGCGAGCCCTTGTCGATGGCGTTCTTGCCCATGACAAAGCGGTTCCAGAGGATCTCCTCGCGCCGCCGCGCGGCGAAATCGAGGATGGCCTTGTCCGCCGTGATGGAGTAGTCGATTGAGGAACGGAAGTGCCATTTCTGGGGCATGATGGGGTAGGGATAATCGCCCTTGGGCAGGACCCGGTCGGGGATGAAGGGGATGTCCATGGGCGTGGGATTGCCGATGATCTCGGTCAGGATGCCGATGACGTTGTGGAAATATCCGGTGCTGCGCAGGCCGCCGTTCCACCAGGTCGAATAACCCGCCCCCGAGCGCATGATGGCGCCGGGCTTGCCCTCGGCGGCGAAGCGCTCGTGCATGGCCAGGCCGAGAAGGTCCGTGCCCAGCGGGACGAGCGGGTCGAAGTAGTAGTAGAACGGATCGCGGAACGGCGGGCAGAAGAGGACGGTCCCGGCCGGCCCGGACTGATGATGGTTGTACAGGAACTGGGGATGCCAATCGATGTACAGCTCGCGGCTGACGGCCTCGGTCTCGGGCTGGGTGATCATATAGAAGTCGCGGTTGTTGTCGTGCCCGACATATTTCTGGTAAAGGCGCGGGACGCCGCTCATCGACCGCTTGAGGGGGTCTTTCTCCCGCATGTACCAGTCGGCGACGAGCTCCAGGCCGTCCGGGTTGACCGGGCAGGCCAGGAGGATCACCTCGTCCAGGATGCGCAGGGTCTCGGCGTCCCCGCGGCTGAGCATCTGCCAGACGAGCTCGACGAGGGCCTGCGAGCCGACGATCTCCGTGGCGTGCAGGCCGCCGTCGATCCAGACGACGGCCTTGCCCTCGGCGGAGAGGCGGCGGGCTTCGGCCTCGGTCAGCCCCTGGGCCAGGGCCAGGCGGCGGGCGATCGATTTGTAGAGGTCGAGCTTCTTCAGGTTCTTGGGCGAGGTGACGACGGCCATGACCATCGGCCGGCCCTCGGCCGACTTGCCGATATCGACCAGCGTCATCCGGTCGGATTCCTTGGCCAGCTTCTTCCAGTAGGAGAGGAGCTTCGTGTAATTAATGAGCTGATAATCGTCGCCGACGGCGAAGCCGAATTCCTGCTTGGGGGACGTCGGGGCGGCCGCGGCCGCGGCCAGGGGAAGTCCTACGGCCAGGACCAGGACGAAGAGCGGGATTCGTTTCCAGAAAGGCATGGGCACCTCCGGGGGGATGGATCGCGAAGGGGGATATACTAAGCCGGGCGGAATATAGTTGACCTTGTATGTCTTTGTCGCCCGGCTAGTACTCGGGGAGCAGCAAGGATTATGGAACATATTTACTGCTCCCCGTAGTATATCAGAGGGGCGGCGCGGAAGTCAAAAACGCCCTCCCCATGGCCGTAAAAGACCATGGGGAGGACAGGGCCCCGCGGTCCGCGGAGCCCGGCCGGGCCGATCAATTAAACAGTTTCTTGACGATGTCGACGAGGTTGAGGGCGTAATCGACCTGGGCGAAGGGGACCTTGGTCTTCTCCACGATCTTGGAGAAGCGGCCGTCCTTGTTGCTGTCCTTGGTCACGACAATGTAATCGGCGAAGGGGGCCACGGCGTCGATCATGCGCTCGTTGTCGCTGCCCGCGGGGCCGCGGGTGGCGGTTCCGCCGGCGTGTACGGCGACGAGGTAAATGGCGTTCTTCTTGCAGTAATCGACGAGCTTCTTGACCCGCGCTTCCTCGGTGTCGACGGTCAGACCGGAGGCGCCCATGCCCTTAAGGCTGGCCCCGATGGCGATGATGACGGTCTTGTAGGGCGTGCCCTTGGGGAACTTGGCCGTGTCCGTGTTGATCTCGACGTGGAAGCCGGCCGCCGATTCCTTGCCGGCCAGGCCGACGCCGGCCTTGATCATCTCGGGCGTGGGGACGTCGCAGTAGTCATACTTGATGTCCGCTTCTTCCATGACGATGTTGATGGCGTTGATATCGTTGCTCTGGCCCGCCGACGTCGTCAGGACGGGCAGTTTGGCCTTGGGGACGGCCGTCTGGCCCGCGGCGAAGACGGCCACGGCGGCTAACAAAGCCAGTCCGAAGATCGATAATAGGATTTTGCTTTTCACGATCGTTCTCCTTATAGGCTTCCCTATAATACTACTATATAGAGTCGCAAGAACCGAATTCAACTTCGCTTTAATGAGATGAGGGATGGGTGGCGCGGAGATGCCCTCCGAAGCGTAGGGGACCCTCGGTGAGGGTGCGGAGCCCTTTAGCGCTCTGCGCCAGGACCCATCCCTTGACCATTAGCGTTGAGCTTCTTTTTCGACCCAGGCGTCGACCATTTTCACGGCCTTCCGCCAGGTCTCGGAATAAGGCTGGACGCGTTCGCGAGACCGCTTGGCCGCGTCATAGAAACCGAAATGGTTGTACTTGACCAGCAGCTTGTCGCCAAGTTCCCACCAGGCGTTGACGATCTTGTCGGCCTGCTCGACGCAGGTCTTGGTCAGGTACTCGCGGGCCTTAATCGGGCTCTTGGCGTAGAGGGTCTGGGCCTGTTTGTCGATATCCGGAATCTTGGTCACCGCGCCGCTTTCCCATTCGATCTGGGCTTTTTTGACGTCCTCGATGGCCCGGCTGTAAATGACCTGGGTGTGGTAATCGACATAGTCGAAAGCCCAGCGGGCCGAGGCCCGATTGAAGACATAATGGTCGCCGACGGTGAAGGACTTGGGCATGGCCGTCATCCCGGCGTAGAGGGGAATGTAGCAGGACGTGTCCTGGGGGCCGAAAGCCAACCAGACGATGCCGCCGATCTCGGCCGGCAGGCCGGGGCGGCACTGAACGAGGCTGGTGTACTCGACGTTGGCCACGCTGATCTTGCGGGTGCTGGCCCAGTAGTTGGGGTTTTGGAAGGGGCCGCCGCGGATGCCCTGGACGGGGTCGAAGATTGTCCCGTAGGACTTGTCCCGGGTCAGGGTCATGACGTCCTGCACGGAGAGCTTCTTGTCCGGTTTGACCGAGAAGGGCAGGTCCATGTTCTGGGTGTTGGGATTGAGCTTGAGAGAGGGGGCGCAGGCGTCAAGGAACCGCCACATCCGCTGGCGTCGGCCCTGGCTGGAGAGGGCGCTGCCCTCGTTCGGGGAGTAGGCCTTCTTCCAGCTGAAGGGCTTGCCCGAGGCCGGGTCGTAGAGTTTATTTTCGACGGCGCAGGAGATGACGTTGGGGGAGGCCATGAAGAAGTCTTTGTTGTTCAGGTCGATCTCGCCGATGCGGGATTCGTTGGGACAGACCGAGACATGGTCGTCCGGCACGCGCTCCGCGCACCAGACGGCGCCGGGCTTGCCGGTCTCGGGGGCCCATAGCGGGCCGGCGGGCATGATTTCGAAGATCCAGACTTCGTTGGGGTCGGACACGGCGAACATCTCGCCGTCGTCGTTGAAGCCGTAGCCGTACTTCTCGGCCAGAGTACCCATGACCTGGATGCACTCGCGGGCCGTCTTGGACCGTTCCATGCCCAGAAGCGAGAGCATGGTCAGGTCGATCTTGGCCGAGGGCGTGTTGTTGACCAGCTTGCGCACCGTTCCGATGGTGGATTCGGAAATGGCCACCTGGTTCTCGTTCATGTAGCCGAACATGCCGTGGTGGTAGGCGAAGGTGTGGGCGACATCGGGAATGGAGAAGCCCGTATCGCCTTTCTTCGGGGCGACCACCCACTTCGTGCCCTCCGGCCAGGTGATGTACTGGTTGATATGCCAGATGGCCCGCGTCGCGCCGGGTTTATGATCGGCGGCCGCGACATGGCCCCAGGTCCAGTCGCACACCCCGCAGTCGCAGGTGTGTGTGGTCATGGTCGAGCCGTCCACCGAGGCGGCCTTGCCGACCATGATGACCGTGCAGGCCTCGGACTTCGGGCCGAGAACGTCCTCACCGGCGGGCTCGCTCCGCTGGGAGAAGACAAGGGCGTAGGCGGCGGTCAGAAGGACGATCGCCAGCAGGCCGATGATCGGTCCGCGTTTGATGTGTGTCATGATGATTCTCCTTTTATTTTTCAATCCAGGCGTCGACCGCGCGAACCGCCCGGCGCCAGATTTCGCCGTAGGGCTGGACGCGCTCGCGGGAACGCTTGGCCGCGTCGTAGAATCCGAAATGATTGTACTTGACCAGGAGCTTGTCGCCCAAGTCCCACCAGGCCGCTACAACCTTGTCGGCGTTGTCGTTGCTGAAGCGGGTCAGGAATTCGACGGCCTTGGCCGGGCTCTTGGCGTAAAGCGCCTGGGCCTGTTTGTCGACATCGGGGATTTTCGTCACCGCCCCGCCCTCCCACTCGAGCTGGGCCTTCTTGACGTCCTCGATGGCCAGGCTGTAAGCGACCTGGGTGTGGAAATCGACGTAGTCGAAGGCCCAGCGGGCCGAGGCCCGGTTGAACTCGTAGTGATCGCCAAGGCTGAAGGACTTGGGCATGGCCGTAACGCCCGCGTAGAAGGGCATGTAACAGGCCGTGTCCTGGGCGCCCCAGGACAGCCAGACGATGCCGCCGACCGGATCGGGGAGCCAGGAGCGGCACTGGGTCACGGTCGTGTATTCGGCGTTGGCTACGCTGATCTTGCGCGTGTTGCGGTAGTAGTTGGGGTTTTGGAAGGGGCCGCCGCGGATGCCCTGGACGGGATCGAAGATCGTCCCGTAGGACTTGTCCCGGGTCAGGGTCATGACGTCCTGCACGGACAGCTTCTTGTCGGGCTTGACCGAGAAGGGCAGGTCCATGTTGGGCGTGTCGGCCTTGAGCTTGAGCGACGGGGCGCAGGCGTCGAGGAACCGCCACAGCCGCTGGCGCCCGCCCTGGCTGCTCAGGGCGCTTCCTGTGTTCGGGGAGTAGGCTTTCTTCCAACTGAAGGGTTTGCCCGAGGCCGGGTCGTAGAGCTTGTTGTCGACGGCGCAGGAAATCACGTTGGGCGAAGCCATGAAGAAGTCTTTGTTATTGAGGTCGATCTCGCCGATGCGGGATTCGTTGGGGCAGACGCTGACCTCGCCGTCCGGAACGCGCTCCGCGCACCAGACCGCGCCGGGCTTGCCGCTCTCCGGCGTCCACAGCGGGCCGACGGGAATGATTTCAAAAATCCAGACTTCCCTGGGGTCGGTCACGGCCAGCATCTCCCCGCTGTCGACGAAGCCGTAGCCGTATTTCTCGGCCAGTCCGCCCATGAAGGCGATGGCTTCGCGGGCGGTCTTACACCGCTCCATAGCCAGGAGGGTCAGCATGGTGAGGTCGGTCTTGGCCGCGGGCGTGGAATTTTCCAGCTTGCGTACGTTGCCGATCGTCGATTCGCCGAAGGCCAGCGACTGGTCGTTCATGTAGCCGAAGACGCCGTGCATGTAGCCGTAGGTGTGGGCGGGTTCGGGGATCTCGACGCCGGTGAAGTCCTTCTTGATGAGGTCCCACTTCAGTCCTTCCTTGGGCGGCCAGGTCTTCATCTGGGAGATGTGATAGAGCTT